>VOFK01003224.1_pt1 | contig 149361 bp, 153 predicted proteins | sample 5384121 | NCBI WGS metagenome assembly VOFK01 (sample SAMN12384730, study PRJNA508395) | human gut metagenome | isolation source: healthy gut J | host: Homo sapiens
GCAGCCGTTGTCCTTTGGAAGGGAATAAAGGACGGCTCACCATGTCTGAAGTCTGCTAAGCGAAACTGTAACGATTTTTATGTATTCAGAAGAAGTGGTCCTTTTCGCCGATATTACGCGTAAAGCTCATTACCTCGTGCTGGTGTTGCTCTTGACTGAAAAGGATGGTGTGAGCATTCTTTGTTGCTGTCTGCCAATAGCATCAAGTATGTGCGAGAACATCGATTTCTCCGTACTCATCAGCGATGATATGAAAAAGCAGACGCTTTTGAAATTCCAGAAAAAAATTGAATGAGGAACCTTTTGTGAAAGAAACTTCCTATATATCGAAGGAGCAGGCGTTGAAAGAGCAGAGCGAAGCGATGGGTACAGACCCGGCTGAATTCTTGGGATATAATCCTTTTACAGCTTCTATTGAAATAAAACTGAATGCCGATTATGCCAATTCGGACAGCATTTCTTGGATAGAGCAGAAAATTATGCAGAACAAGAAAGTAATGGAAATCAACTATCCCAGGATTTACTGGATGCAGTGAACAGCAATATACGGAAAATCAGTTTTTTTTGCTATTGGGACTGGCTGCGCTGCTTACCCTTATTTCTTTTGCGCTGATTAATAACACCATCCGTCTGGCCATTTATTCCAAACGTTTTCTGATTCATACCATGAAACTGGTAGGGGCAAGCTGGGGATTTATCCGTCGTCCTTTTTTGGTGCGGAATATATGGATAGGGATACTGGCCGCTGCTATGGCAGATGCGGCATTGATAGGAATGGCCTATGCGTTGGTAAGATATGAACCCGAATTGATTGAGATTATTACCCCTATGACCATGCTTATGGTAATGGGTTCTGTTTTTGTGTTTGGTGTGGTTATTACCTTTATGTGTGCATATATATCAATCAACAAATACTTGCGCATGAAAGCTAGTGCGTTGTATTACATTTAATAATAAAAGGATATGGATAGACAAAAATTCGCCTTTGATAAAACTAATTTTTATATTGCTTGCCATAGGTATGGCAGTGATTATTGTCGGTTTTCTGCTGATGACAGGACCTAGTTCGACAGAAGGATATTTTGAGCCGGATATTTTTTTAGTGTACGTCGCATCAAAGTGGCGCCCGCAGTATGTTTCTTTGGCTTTATCTTTATGATTTATGGTATTGTCCGCAAGCCAAAGGACAAGACAGAAGTGGTTAACTCTTGATTTTTTTAATTTTTAATTCTCAATTTTTATTTAAAGAATGGAATGGTTTGAGGCATTGATCCTTGGTGTGCTCCAAGGATTGACAGAGTATTTGCCGGTCAGCAGTAGTGGTCATCTGGCTATCGGTTCGGCATTGTTTGGCATACAAGGGGAAGATAATCTGACTTTTACCATAGCAGTGCATGTGGCTACGGTACTCAGTACTTTGGTTATATTATGGAAAGAAATAGGCTGGATATTCCGCGGCTTGTTCAAGTTTGAGATGAATGCGGAGACAAAATATGTGATCAATATCCTGGTATCCATGATTCCTATCGGCATTGTGGGTGTGTTTTTTAAAGATTATGTGGAAGAAATTTTCGGTTCCGGCTTGCTCATTGTAGGTTGTATGCTGTTATTGACAGCTTTGCTTCTTGCTTTCTCTTATTATGCAAAACCTCGTTTGAAAGAGAACATCAGCATGAAGGATGCGTTTATTATAGGTCTGGCACAGGCTTGTGCCGTGATGCCGGGATTATCCCGTTCGGGTACTACCATTGCTACCGGTTTGTTGTTGGGAGACAACAAGGCGAAACTGGCTCAGTTCTCTTTCCTGATGGTGATTCCTCCTATATTGGGTGAGGCGTTGCTGGATGGTATGAAGATTGTAAAAGGAGCTGCAGCCGGCACATCAGATATATCTGTATTGTCATTGATTGTAGGTTTTCTGGCAGCTTTCATATCGGGCTGTGTAGCTTGTAAGTGGATGATTAATATTGTGAAGAAAGGTAAGTTGATTTATTTTGCTATCTATTGTGCCATAGCCGGTGCCGTTACGATAGCGTGCACATTGATGTAATTGGATGAATTTTAAAGAAGGAGAAGTATTATACTTTGATAAACCGCTGAAATGGACCTCATTTGCAGTGGTGAACAAGATAAGATACCATATTTGCCGCAAACTGGGCGTGAAGAAAATAAAAGTGGGACATGCCGGGACATTAGACCCGCTGGCTACCGGGGTGATGATTATTTGTACAGGCAAGGCAACGAAACGCATCGAAGAGTTCCAGTATCATACCAAAGAATACATTGCCACCTTGCAGTTGGGGGCTACCACACCTTCATTCGACCTGGAGAAGGAGATAGATGCTACCTATCCTACGGAACATATCACCCGCGAGTTGGTAGAGGAAGCCTTGCAGCGTTTTTTATCGGCAGGATAGAACAGATTCCGCCTGTTTTCTCGGCTTGTAAGGTAGATGGTAAACGCGCTTACGATTTGGCTCGAAAAGGTGAGGATGTGGAGTTGAAAGCCAAGACGTTGATTATAGACGAGATAGAGTTGCTGGAATGTAATCTGCCTGAGATTAAAATCAGGGTAGTGTGCAGCAAGGGCACTTATATCCGTGCATTGGCCCGTGATATTGGCGAAGCTTTGAATAGCGGTGCTCATTTGACAGGGCTGATACGTACCCGGGTGGGGGATGTGAGACTGGAAGACTGTTTGTCGGTGGAAAGTTTTCCGGAATGGCTTGACCAACAAGAGATTGAAGTTATAAACGAATAAGGAGAGATAAGATGAAACTGTCGCAATTTAAATTTAAACTGCCGGAAGAAAAGATAGCTTTGCATCCGGCCAAGTATAGAGATGAGTCGCGCCTGATGGTTGTTCACAAATCAACAGGTAAGATTGAACACAAGGTATTCAAGGATATCCTGGACTATTTTGATGATAAAGATGTGTTTATCTTTAATGATACGAAAGTTTTCCCTGCGCGTTTGTATGGAAATAAAGGAAAAAGACCGGTGCACGTATCGAGGTATTTTTTTTGTTGCGTGAACTGAATGAGGAGCTTCGCTTGTGGGATGTGCTGGTAGATCCTGCCCGTAAGATCCGTATCGGTAACAAGCTTTATTTTGGTGACGATGATTCCATGGTGGCCGAAGTGATTGACAACACTACTTCCCGCGGACGTACCCTGCGTTTCCTGTATGACGGCTCTCACGACGAGTTCAAGAAAGCATTGTATGCGTTGGGAGAGGCTCCGCTGCCCAGTTTCATCCGTCGTCCGGTAGAAGAGGAAGATGCCGAACGTTTCCAGACTATCTTTGCCAAGAACGAAGGGGCTGTGACAGCTCCCACTGCCGGACTTCATTTCAGCCGCGAGTTGATGAAGCGTATGGAAATCAAAGGTATAGACTTTGCTTTTGTGACGATGCATGCCGGACTGGGTAATTTCCGCGAGATTGATGTGGAGGACCTTACCAAGCATAAGATGGATTCGGAGCAGATGTATGTCAATGCGGATGCGTGCCGTATTGTGAATAATGCCAAGGATGAAGGAAAGAATATTTGTGCGGTAGGAACGACAGTGATGCGCACGATAGAGACTGCGGTAGGTACGGATGGTCATCTGAAAGAATTTGACGGATGGACCAATAAGTTCATTTTCCCTCCTTATGATTTCTCGGTAGCCAACAGCATGGTTACTAACTTCCACCTGCCTCTCTCCACTTTGCTGATGCTGGTAGCTGCCTACGGTGGTTATGATCTGGTGATGGAGGCTTATCACACAGCGTTGAAGGAAGATTACCGTTTCGGTACTTATGGCGACGCTATGTTGATTTTGGATAAGTAATACCGGTTGGAGCAGCGTATGAGGGTTTATTTGGGACTTGGAACCAATCTGGGTGATAAAGAATCAAATCTGCATGTTGCTGTCCGGAAGATAAATGAGCGGATAGGGGAGGTTACTGCCCTTTCCGCTTTTTATGTTACTGCCCCTTGGGGGTTTTCTTCTGAAAATTCTTTTCTGAATGCCGCCTGTTGCGTGGAGAGTGTGCTTCCTCCCTTGGATATATTGCGGGAAACACAGGAGATAGAGCGTGAATTAGGCCGGATGAAGAAGTCGGCGGGAGGTAATTATAGTGACCGCCTGATTGATATAGATATTTTGTTGTACGGCGATTTAATACTGCATACGCCGGAATTGGAAATCCCTCATCCCCTGATGACTGAACGGAGGTTTGTCATGGACCCGCTGGCGGAGATTGCATCGGATGTGGTGCATCCGGTATTGGGAAAAAGGCTGGGAGAGCTTTAAACCTGTAAGAGTATATTAATTAAAAGAGGACGGAAAATTCTTCAAATCCGTCATTGTGGTGTAGATAGCTGATTGATAGTGTATTGTTATGAAGGATTCGTAATAGAATCCTTCATAAATGTTTCAGATGAATCAATGTTTATAATGTTATTATATTTTGTCATGGATATAATATCTATGCTCATATTTGTTTTGTCTTCCAGATTCTTATTATATTGATTTATCCAATTCTGATATAGAGAATCTCCTGGATATGTATATAAAGAGTCTATTTTAACAATATCTTTATATTTTATAAGACTGACATTAGGGGTAATATGGGCTAATTCTGTTGCTTCATTGCATGAGCAGATTAGCGTTACGCCTAGAAGTATGTGTAAAATAGAACGGATGCTTTTCATAATGATGATTATTTATTGTACATTGAAATAGTTAACAAATACAGAATTATCTTTTATGTTAGAGGCGGAAAATGATATAGGTCCTCCGAAATCATCGGGTGTAACTGTTGAAGATAAATAAGTAAGTATGCTTGTAAAAGGATTGTCTGGGTTGATATCTTTTATTTCTTTGTTTCCAATAGTCATCAATCTGATATTAGAATTGGCTAATATTGCTAGTTCTTTTTGACTAACTTCCTTAGACTTCAGTAAATTGTCAATAGCTTCTTGTAATTTGTCATAATCAATATTACTTTCAATAACTAGTATAACTTTTCTGCCAAATTGTATTGAGTTTATAAATGCAAGCTTGTCTAATTGTTGCAAAACTTGTGGATCAGTGCTTAGTGATTCCGGCATATCCATTATAATGCTGAAAAAACTTTGATTTATATCTATCAATATAATATTCTTTTGAGGCTTATAATCGGGTGTGATGCCTAATAGTTGCTGAAGGTTAATATTTTGTCCCCAATTGACAGCTAATTCTTGGTATGATTTTATCTTTTTAATTACGAATGAAAAAGAATAGTTACTTTTCAAGACATCGTTTGTTTTTAACGCTTCATGAATAGCTTTCATCATGTTATTATAGGAAGGAGTGATTGTTTGTGACTTTATAGGAATGGTGTACCCCATGTTTATAGGATTCATTGATATTTTCAGGAACTTATATGTGTCTTGATTGATGCTGTTGGCTTCCAATATTGCTCCTATGAATATTTCATTGGGGCATTTTGCCACAAACTTATCTGCACTATATTGCTCTTCTTGGCTATAAGCAAGTTTAGCAATCATCAAAAATACGATGGTGTATATTATTTTAGTTTTCATTTCTTTGTATTTAGGTTTTATACTCGTATTTATTCAAAGGTATATTTTCTTTTCAGCCATATAATGGAAAGGAAATCTTGATTCATTAGTTCTGAATAAGAGATTAGATTATACTCTTGTCCTATTGCCATAAATGTACGTTGGTCATTATTGTTTTTTATTATATAGAATCCTATATTGAGTATTACTCTTCCATTTTCGTCTTTTTCTCCACAGTATTCCCATTTATCTATTGGCTTCTGGTATATGAATAATTTTTTATCTTGCCATTTTAGTTTATACTTTTCTACTATATTATTGGTTTTTACAATGGAAAGGGAGTCCCTATCGAATTGTAATTCATGGGGGTAAGACCATTGGATTCGTTCTCCGAAATATGCAGTTTCTGTTTCTGTTAGGTCTTGAATATCGTTTTTATTGAGTATTTCTTTAAATTCTACTTTTTCAGAAAACTTTAGTTTTAATATGTAAGGAGTGTCTTCCGGTGTGGGAAGAATAGGAGAGGGATCGTCCTTGTCTGCGCAAGAACTAAACATAAGTGTTCCTATTGAAAGGAGAAAGGACATGCTTACAATAAGTAGAGTGCTTTTTTTCTTTTTCATAATATTGGACTTTAGTTTTCGTATATAAATTCTCCTGCCAATATTCCCTTTTCATCGGTGATTGTCAGTTCATATATTCCTGCCGGAATATTCTCTAAAGAAGTTGATAAAGAAGAATTGGAGTGGGGTATATAGAGGTTTCTATATACTACATATCCTTCTTTTGATTTAATCTCGATGGTTACCGCTTCCCAGTCCTGTGCGAATTCGATGGTTAATTCTTTATTGCAGTCGTCAAAGAAGGCTTCTATCTGGACAAATAATTCTGTTGGGGTTCTATGCTTACGATGCCATATGTCCATCTCTATTCGTTGCGTTTTGGCGCATAATAGTAAAGGAAAAGCTAAGGCTATCAAAGCCAAATTCATTTTTAATTTGTTCATAATCATATTACGTTTTGTTTTTGTGCAAACTTAGATATTATCGGATTATGAACGGCGAAAAGAGAGAATTATAGTATATACAAATTTTGCTGATTATCAACTTGTTATAAAAATATTTATATACAGTGGAATATACTGCGAGGAATGTAACCAGCTGAAAGTTAATACAATATGAGCTGTTTCTATTTTACAAGGTATTTAATGAGATAATCTCGTAAAGAAATCCCTTCATCAACTTGTTTTTCTAGTTTCTGTTTGATTCTGGTACGCTTCATTCGGATGGAATCTGGATTGATGCCGAGCAATTTGGCTTCATCATTTGCGTCAAATCCAAAGATATGGAGATAGCAATATTGATATTCTGATTCTGTCAGGTTGGGAAATGCCTCTTTTAGTAGGGAGTAGAATTGGGGATATATCTTGTCTACTTCCGTCATTATGGAATGCCATGTTTTGTCAGTAGGGAGTTGGGAGTCCTCAAGCCTATTTTTTTTTTAGTCAAAGAAATAAGCTTCTTGCCAACTGTGGATGTTTCCATACTTTGCTTTTGCAGCCGGTCGTATTTATAGGATATTACTTCTATTTCCTGTTGTAGTTTGTGGGCATTATTCTCTTTGTCTGCCAATGCTTTTTGCAAAACCTGCTTTTTTTCTTCTAGTTCTGCAGATAAGTGAAGGAGCTCTATTTTCATCTTATCTAGAATTGTTTGCTGGTAATAGATTTTGGCTTTGCTTCTCTGCCGGTAAATGATATATCCTGCAACTGATAGTAAGAATAAGGAGATGGCAATAATGATGATGATTGTATTCCTTTGCTGTGTAATCTTTAATAGTTCGTTCTCTTCCCGTATCTTGGCGTTGTTATACTTTTTTTCTATTTCCAATACTTTTGTCTCATTTTGAACTAATGTCAGTGAATCGAGCATGTCGGAACAGATTTCTTTGTAATGGAGTGCTTCCTTGTATTTTCCTTCTGCCTTATAAAGCAGGTAGTAGGCTTGGTTGAAACTATAAGCGATGTCATTGTGTACTGTTATAGCTTTAATCAATTCGTATGCTTTTCCCAATTTGTTATTCTTTATATATACTTTTAATAGGCCGATGGAATCTTTATAGCTCTCTTCACTTCTTGTGGAAATGGCTTTTAGATAAGCCGTTTCCGCTTCATTATATTTCCCTTGCATTTCATAGATAAGAGCAAAAGCATTGGCAATAGCAGCGGTCAGATTTTTATTATGTAATAGTTGAGAAATGGAGTCGGCTTTTTGCAGCAAAGGTATAGTGCAAGCAAAAGAGTCAAGTATTGCCCACTCACCTGCTAAATCTTAAAGAGTATGCATAGCTTTTGTAGTTCTCTGCTTTTTTGAAGAACTCACAAGCTTCTTCCCTTTTCTTTAAGCATTCACTGGTTATATCTCTAAAACCATACAAATCTGCCATATAGGCACAAATATACCCTGCCACATTATAGGCCTGATGTTCTTTGGCCAGTTGCAGCGCATCGGCATATATTTGCATTGCTTTATCATACTCCCCATCTTCTACATAAGCACGGCCCAGATACAAGTCTATTTGCGCCTGTTCTTCTGCCGTGCCGTGTTCGGTGAACCATTGTTGTGCCCGTTGCCATTGGTAGATAGGGAGTAATCCGGTGGCTGCTTCGTCCGTTACTTTACCGCATAGCATACACCAGTGGGCAAAGTCCTTATCAGTCAGTTCATCGGGGGCTTGTATGCTGTCCAGTAGCACGGAAGCACTATCGGCATACATGGGAATCAGTTCCTCTACAGATTGTAATAGCGGAAGTATGCTTGTCTCTTTTCTGCATCCGGGGAGGATGAGAATGAATAGTAGTCCTGTCAAAAGTAAAGCTTTCATAAGAATGTGTTTAGATTTTGCTAATATAGTGATAAATCCGGGTAACTCGTATCTGATAGAGGGAAAAGTCAGTTTTTTATGCTTTCCGTGGCTTCTCCTTTGAAAGTGAGGTGGGAAAGCATGAAAGCTCTTTGTCTTGTCAGTGAAATCTATCTGTTGTATTTTGTTCTTCTGCCTTTTCATCAAGTTTTATCACTAAAGTGAAGAAGCTGTATCACTTTAGTGATGAAGTTTGATTAACTTAGTGATGAAAGTTCATCACTAAAGTGAAACGATTAAATGAAAAGGCAGAGATTGGGAGAAAATACCGGTGGAATCACTCAAGTTACAGGAGTGGAATTCATTTTGTTTGCGCCATTTATAACGGTTGTAATGTTGTGCTTTCTGTTGGTAAGCGTCTCCGCGATTCTATATAGTATATTAAAAGTAAAAAGTCTAATGATCCCTTTTTAGTCATTAGCCTTTTCCCATCTGTCAGGAAGCAGTTGTCTGTATTTTTCCAGTGGTGTATTCGGTTGCCATTCGGCAGTTCTGTTTATGACATCCGTGAGATACTCAAACAGATTCACTTTATTCATCCTACAAGTGAGTGCTATCGTGTAGAGTATGGCGCCCCGTTCGGCTCCCTTATGGCTGCCGAAGAACAATGAGTTTTTTCTTGATAAGGATATGTAGCGGTTCATCCGTTCAACTATATTGTTGTCCAGGTAAGTGTCACCATAATTAAAGATGTCCACCACGGCATTCCACTCATTGCGAAGATAGGTGACAGCTCCCTTCAGTTCGCTCTTAGGCAACAAATCTCCCCGTTCTTCTATATCATCAAGCACATCTTTTATTTCTCCGAGTATGTCCGGCGCATACTTTTTCCGATGGACAAGATTCTGTTCTACCGTCCATCCGTCAACCCCGATCTTATGCTTATGTTCATTTTGATAAAGTGTGTTTATCATCTCCACGATTCTTTTTGCATCCGGTTCATCCTCACCGCAATCTATAAATTTCCGTTTTATATGTTGCAGGCACGGAATGCGTGTGATATGGGGATAAGCATCGCTTTCGAGCTTCCGGTAAGGTGAGTATCCGTCGCTTTGTATGATACCTTTGCAACCGCCTAATTCGTTAAGAATAACTTTTTCAGAGCGGGAGCCGTCATCATAGAGCAGGTATATCATCCTGGTGTTTATGCCGACAACCACCCAGAGGTATCCCTTGCGGACTCCTTTTTCCCTTGCTGATCTTTTCGGGACGAGTATTTTTTGTAATAGGTTTCGTCGGCTGCCTTATAAGGATCACTCAAAGCTGTCTGCCGGATACACTTATAAAGATTTTCAAAGAGGCTTGAGGCTTTTTCCATCAACTTATGAGCCGTAGGTTTCTTCAGCGTAAAGCCATGACTTTCGAAGTAGTTGATGATTCTTTCAACCGGTAGCGATTGTATATAACGCAATTCCATCAGCCCGGCAATGAATGAGCCGTCATAGCTGGAATTCAAGAAAGCCGAGACCGGTGTTTTCCCCTCAAAGAGACGACCGTCTTGCGCATAGGTGTGTATCCTGTAGACGTGCTTGATGAAGCGCATGGGTACACATTCATAGCGGACACATATTCTGGGAGCGGTGGTAACCAGCCGGGCTTTATTGATGTCAAAATCAGGATCATCGGGATAAACGTCATGTTCCTCCTGCTCCATCTCATAATGCATGTCACGTTTGGCACCATTGTTCTTTCTGGCTTTACGCTTATCCGCTTTTTCTGCTTCTCTCTTCTGCCGCTCTTCCTCCGGCAATGCAGGTTGAGGGGGTTGTTGCTGTTCGGATGTGTTTGATACAAGTTTGGCGATCCCCTTAGTAAGACGCTGTTGCTTGCCAAGAGATTCGCCTTTTTGAAGGAGTGCCTCTTTAAGGGAAGAAACCTCCTTTATCAAATCATCTATCTGGTCCAGGAGTCTGTTGTTGTCATCCCGCAACTCCTTGATTTGCTCCTTCAATAACTCTATGACCTCATCCTTTTTCATGGCGTAAAGATACAAAAAATCAATGAGTCGGCCAAAACAATCGGATGGTAATTTAAAATCAAACAGTTAATATACAGTACATTACATTAAATCCTAAAACGTTTTCGCAACCGTACAGACTTCAATGACACTCCATTTAAGATAAAAGACAAAACCTGATAAGAGATCTCATAATTGCCTGTATGGGGGTTAAATGTCGGCAACTCAAAACTTCCACCTTCCAGACGCTTGTAGTACAGGAGAAAGCCATCACCATCCCAACGCAGTATTTTTACACTCTGCCGGTTTTTGCCAAAGAATAAAAATATATCTCCGGAAATGGAGGACAGCTCCTTCATTTGAGAGCGTATGATTTTGAATAAACCGTCAATGCCAAGGTTCATACGGACAAAGCCCTGGTACAGATAGTAGCGATTGGCTGATGTTAGAGAATACATGGATCCCCCTCCTTTCTTTCGTAATCGCATAACATTTTAATAATACCCCCGGGAGTGGCCCGTTTGACCGAAATGGTCGTTCCGCTGTTAAAGGTGATTGTGATCCCGGAAAGACTAAACTCTTCTTCCGACAACATGACGGGGGCTATTTGAGTGAACGAAGGAGAGGAAGTTGTCGGTCGGGAGGGTTCAACGCCGCCATAATAATCACGGACCACATCTGCCTTGGCTTGTTTAACGCTATAACCCCGTCTGGACATCCAGGAACTCATACCTCCAAGAGTGGTATGCTGATCACGGCAAACATCGGCTAAAGAACAATTGTAGTCTACTTTCAATACTTCAAGGAAATGTTTCCAGGTTTTTCCAAATCGATTTTCTGCTAAATCCATAATGATTCATTTTTATACATGGCAAAAATATAAGAATGAAAAATGGGCGACAAGATAGAATCGCGGAGACGCTTACTTCTGTTGAAATATCCTATGAAAGAATGATGAAGAATTTATGAGTAAATCAATCATGGTAAATAATTGATTATCAATACTTAATAACTAAATGAAGAATTTGAAGGAAATAATCAGCCAACTGGATACTGTAACTCCTTGTGTTTTGAATCCGTTGTTTTTACGCCACAAATCTTCTGGTCCATTTGCATGCATACATCCCTCTGACCACCAGGTAGCTGATGAGAAAGGCTGTTACGGCCATGCAAATAATGTGTATTATGGCAGGAATCCCCTGGGGCAACAGCGAGGCGAACAAGTCATACCCCATTTGCACGAAGACGAAATGACACAGATAAATGCCGAAGGTCATGGATGCCACTTTTGAAAGAACAGGCGAAGAAGGTATTTTAAGCTTCTGTATGCAGACAAAAACAGGAAATGTCATCATAAATACATTGATGCCGCCGAAAAGCCATACTATTTCCAGATAGGCGTAGTTTCCCGGAAAATATTCCTGCATGATGAGGTAGCCGCCGAAAGTGATGGCGTACCCTGTCACAAACATAGGGATACCGATAGCCAGGGTTTTTCTCCAACTCCATTGCAGCGGGTATTTTACCAGATAATGGGCCAGTATCAGATAACCGGTAAATCCGGAAACATAATAAAATGAACCGAATGCATTCCAGTCGCACACTCCCAGGATATCCATATTGCCCCAGTTGCCGATATATCCCAGTGCGGGAGCGGCCATCTTTATGTAGGGAAGGAACAAGGAGATGCCCCAGATGGAAAGAAATAGCTTGATATCTTTCCGGGTAGCACGCTCCAGCCATGCATGGAAGATGGGGATGATGAAGTAGAGCCCCACCAGCATATACAGATACCACAGAGGAGTGGTGTCATAGTTGAAATTGAAAATGAATGTCCAAATCTTCGTGATAGTCATTTCCAGGGTGAAGGCGGACATGTCTATGGTAGGATTGTCTGTCGTGGTGATGTAATTCAGATAAATGAAATACAATACAGGCAGCATGACCGACCAGAAGATAAGCGGGACAACAATGCGGCCGATCCGCTTTTTGTAAAATTCACTCATGCCGTTTCGTACAGGAAACAGCAGCACTCCTGTCATCATCACAAACAAGGGTACGCAACAGCGTACGGCACTTCCCAATGCGCACCCTTGCAGAAAAGTAGGACGGTCTGTGTCAAAACGTGCCACAAAGGGTCACAGCAATGGGCGAATACAACTAAAAAACAGGCGGTGACGCGTAGCAAGTCTATCCATCCGATGTTCTCTCTTTTATTTATTTCCATATTCTCTGTTGGGCTTATTTTTGTTCAAGCACCACTACTAAGGGACGGTGATCTGATGCTACCGGTTCATTTACTACCTGTGCGGAGGTTACTGTGAAGCCTTTCATGTTCTGTTTCAGTGCTGTAATATAATCAATGGTTTCTGTAGGGGCGGGAGCCGGAAATGTATGCTGGTTTACGTCAGAAAGTATCTGAAAATCCTGTTGCAAGTATTTTATGAATGCGGATTCGGGTTCGGCATTCAGGTCGCCGGCCAGGAAAAAAGGTTTTTTGTGAGCGGCGGCAAAGTCTTTTATAAGCTCCAGTGAGGCCATGCGGTCTTCTTCGGTGAGAGACAGATGGGTGCAACAATAAATGTAGTTGTCGAACTCTGCCATAATCAGCGCACGTGCTTCTTCCCGTCCGGGAAGTGTCATGGTTTTCAGGCTGACGGGAATTTCTTTGGTGAGAAGTCCGATACCATATTTTCCTCCGTCGTAATCAATGGCAGGGGCAAAGTAAGCGTGCATTTGCGTACGTCCGGCTATCTCGCCCAGTACGTATTTTTGTCCGCTGCGGTGGGTCATGCTGTCCAGTTCCTGCAAGGCTACCACTTCGGGGTGGATATGATTGATTACATCGGCTATGCGTTGGAAGTCGCATACATCATCCATTCCGTTTGCATTTTTAATGTTATAGGTCATTAGCCGTAACGAATTTTGTGATTGTGCCGACAGGGCTAAAAGAAGGGTAAAAAGTAAGAGCAATGTCTTTTTCATATATTCATCAGGTTTTGATTGTTTAAATTCTCTCCAAAGATAGATAAATTCATTCTTTTTTTCTTTGCTCTCAAAGATAAAAAACAAGAGAAAGTTTTTATCAGAAAGGAAATGTTTCTGTTCAACAACTTGCCGGGGCTTTATTTCTTTCCTGCCGGAGAAGCCTGTGTCATACGGATACTGCTTACCACGCCTGCGGCAATGGCAAAGAATATGGCTAATAACAAACAAGCCTGCGCCCGATGTCCTTCGGCGAACATACGGAACAACAAAGCAACCAGTGTGGTTCCCAAAGTCTGACCTAACAGACGCGCCGTACCTAGCATACCGCTGGCTCCACCGCTTCTGTGAGTGGGCGCGGAAGAAACAATGGTTACATTATTGGGCGTCTGGAACAGCCCGAAGCCCATACCACAGAGTGCCATTCGCCAGATGATATTCCATTCTGCCGGATGTGGGGGAAGCAAATAGAGTGTGAATAGGCCGGTAGCGAAGATGGCCATGCCGATGCCTCCCAGCAATCCGGGATGTACTTTCTCTACCAGTCTGCCTGCAAGTGGTGCGGTCAGGATGGTAGCCAATGGCCAGGGGGTAAGTAGCAAACCGATCTGTACGGCGCTGTATCCCAATATATTCTGCATAAAAAACGGTAAGGAAACCATAGCCAGCATCTGGGCGGTGAATGAAGTGATGGAAGTACCGATAGAAAGAGCGAAAATAGGAATCTTCAGTAAGTCCACAGGTAGGATAGGGGTCGTTTTCTTCAGTTGGCGGCGGATGAAATAAGTGCCGATTATGATTAACAATACCAACTGGATGGCAATGAACTTTCTGTTTTCGGCGTGTGCAAAACCTTCCAAGGTATAAATTAACAACCCGAAGGTCAGTGCGTTGGCTATTGCACTGATTTTATCAAACTTGTGTTCTTGTGTCTGAAGCCTGATTATGCGGTAAGAACCGATGTCCGATCACTACTGCAGCCAATCCCAAAGGAATGTTTGATTACAAAAAGCCAGTGCCAGCTTCCCAATGCTAAGATACTGCCTGCAATGGATGGACCTGCGGCGGCCGAAACAGCTACCACCATGGCATTTACGCCCATTCCGCGCCCTAGTATCTGCGGCGGGTAAATTAAACGGATAAGGGCGGTATTGACACTCATTACACAGGCCGCCCCGAAACCTTGAATGATACGGGAGACAGTCAGCATCCAGAAAGAGTCCGAGAGGGCGCAGGCCAAAGAGGCGCCTGCAAAAATGGAGATGCCGGTCAGAAATATCCGTCTGTAACCGTAAATATCACCTAATGAGGCAAATGATAGCAAGGTCATGGTAATCACCAGTTGATAGGCATTGACAATCCAGATGGCATTGGAAGGGGTGACATCGAAATCGTGTGCCAGCGTGGGTAATGCGATATTCATAATGGTTCCGTCCAGTACGGACATCATGATAGCCAGCAGTACGGCTACCACTGCGAAATATTGTTTAGGTATAAATGCGGTCTTTTCTTTGCTCATGATGCAAAATTAACGGAAATCGGTCAGATTAGGTTTAATTTCTTCTAAATAATTGCTATTCCAATGTTAAAGAACCGGGAATTTATAGAATGGTTAAGGAATAATGCTTATCTTTGCAGCCGTTAAAAACAGTGGAGAGATTTGAGTAGCTTGCAACCACAGAAAAAAATGCTAAAAAATACATTGACTTTCTTATTTACATTTATCTACTCTGATAACTTCCCAAGGTGGTTAACGAATTAACTTTTAATTTTTAATTCTTAATTTTCAATTTAGAATGGGATATTTATTCACATCCGAATCGGTGTCTGAAGGACACCCCGACAAAGTGGCCGATCAAATATCGGACGCTGTGCTTGATAAACTGTTGGCGTTTGACCCCAGTTCGAAAGTAGCTTGCGAAACCCTGGTGACTACCGGACAGGTAGTGCTGGCTGGAGAAGTGAAAACCAAGGCGTATGTAGATTTGCAGCGCGCATTGCACGTGAAGTGATTAACCGTATCGGTTATACCAAAAGCGAATATATGTTCGAAGGAAACTCCTGCGGCGTATTTTCTGCCATTCACGAACAAAGTGCGGATATCAACCGTGGCGTGGAACGCGAGGACCCTATGAACCAGGGTGCGGGCGACCAGGGAATGATGTTTGGTTATGCTACCAATGAAACGGAAAACTATATGCCGCTGTCACTGGACCTGGCACATAAACTGTTGATGGTACTGGCCGAAATCCGTCGTGAAGGGAAGGTGATGACTTATCTTCGTCCCGACGCCAAGAGCCAGGTTACTATTGAATACGATGATAACGGCAAGCCGGTACGCATTGATACGATTGTGGTTTCTACCCAGCATGACGAGTTTGTAACCCCGGCTGATTCTTCCAAAGAAGCTCAGTTGAAGGCTGACGAAGAGATGTTGGCCAAGATTCGTCAGGATGTGATTGAAATCCTGATGCCACGTGTCATTGCCGGAATTCATAATGAAGAAGTATTGGCTTTGTTCAATGACCGGATAGTTTATCATGTGAACCCTACAGGTAAGTTTGTGATCGGCGGTCCTCATGGAGATACCGGTTTGATCGGCCGTAAGATTATTGTGGATACATACGGTGGAAAAGGTGCTCACGGTGGCGGGGCGTTCTCAGGAAAAGACCCCAGTAAGGTAGACCGTAGTGCTGCTTATGCAGCACGCCATATCGCAAAGAATATGGTTGCTGCCGGTGTTGCCGATGAAATGCTGGTGCAGGTGTCATACGCCATTGGCGTGGCCCGTCCTATCAATATCTACGTAAATACGTACGGCCGCAGCAATGTGAAACTGAGCGACGGAGAGATTGCTAAGAAAATAGACCAACTGTTCGATCTGCGTCCGAAAGCCATTGAAGAGCGTTTGAAACTGCGTAATCCTATTTATGAGGAAACAGCTTCTTACGGTCACATGGGACGTGAGCCGAAAGTGGTGACCAAGACATACGAATCCATGTATCATGAAGCAAAGACGCTGGAAGTGGAACTGTTCACTTGGGAGAAGCTGGATTATGTGGATAAGATAAAGGAAGCGTTCGGTTTGTAAGAAACGGATTCGAATATGGTGATGTATACGGGCGAATTCAATTCGTTCCTGCGGCAATGAGCGTCATTGGCTGGCAGGGGAGGATTGGATCCGCCCGAAAACATAAGGATTTATATGAATGATATAAAGAATGTATGTGTATATAGTGCGTCCAGCACAAAGATAGCGAAGGTGTATTTTGATGTAGCGGAAGAATTAGGACGTTTTCTGGCTGAAAAGAAGATCAATCTGATTAACGGGGCAGGCTGTATCGGCCTGATGGCGGCTACTTCAGATGCGGCATTGGCTGCAGGCGGTACGGTGACGGGGGTAATCCCTCATTTTATGGTGGAGCAGGGGTGGCACCATACAGGGCTGACCCGATTGATTGAGACGGAAACCATGCACGAGCGCAAACGGATGATGGCCGATTTGTCCGATGGCGTCATTGCATTGCCCGGAGGTTGCGGCACATTGGAGGAATTGCTTGAAATCATCACCTGGAAGCAGCTGGGGCTTTATCTTAATCCGATAATCATCTTGAATATCAACGGGTTTTACAACCCTTTGCTTGAAATGCTGCAAAGGGCGGTGGAGGGTAATTTTATGCGTAAAGAGCATGTTGCGATCTGGAAGGTGGCTTCAACAGCCGAAGAAGCGATAAATTTGCTCTATACAACGCCTGTTTGGAACAAAGAAATACGTAAATTTGCAGCGATATGAGTGAAACCTGCCATCCCGGAATAGCGTATATTCTCCAACTTTATACGGAAGAGCAGAGCCGTGTTGATACGGCTTTGACACACAGCGTGTGTCATACGTCCAAGGAAGACGGGATGAGAGGAATGGAGTTGCCCTATCAGCTGCGTTCGGACTGGATGGTGACCAGCGTGCTGTTTCTTTGCTTTATCCTGGTATCATACGTGCTGGCACATGGCAAGAAACATCTTGAACAGCAATTTAAGAATTTTGCTTTGTCTAAAGAGCGTGCCAGTTTGTTTGATGATACTACCGCATCTGATGTGCGTTATACATTGGTGCTGATATTGCAGACCTGTATATTATCCGGTTTTTGTGTGTACGATTATTTTTCGGACCATGACCTGCTCCTTTTTCGTACGGTTCCTCATTGTTTATTGCTAAGTATTTACATTGGTTATGTAGTTTTTTTCTTTGTCATCAAATGGCTTCTTTATAGCTTTGTAAATTGGATTTTCTTTAACAAAACACGCAATATTATTTGGCTGGAATCTTACTTTAATGTTGTACTCGGAGCCGGATTTTTACTTTTTCCAATTGTACTTTTGATTGTGTATTTCGATCTGTCACCGCAAATTGCTCCTTATTTTATCGGTTTTGTTATAATAATTGCTAAAATTCTGCTGTTTTATAAGTGCTTTAGTAACTTTTTCAACAAAATTTCATGGTGCTTTCCATTTAATTCTGTACTTTTTGTGCCCTTTGAAATACTCCCTGATTTTGTTCTGTGGAAAGGGATTATCTTAGCGAACAACATTTTGGTTTTAAATTTTTAGTACATTGAAAAAAAAAAAGTCCTCGTATCTCAGCCGAAGCCGACTTCTGAAAAAGTCGCCATACTATGATATTGCTGAGAAGTACGGTGTGAAAATTGATTTCCGCCCGTTCATCAAAGTTGAGAGCTTGTCGGCAAAAGAGTTCAGACAGCAAAAAGTCTCTATTCTTGATCATACCGCTGTGATTTTTACATCGCGGCACGCTATCGACCATTTCTTCAATCTGTGTACAGAATTGCGTGTTACTGTGCCCGAAACAATGAAATATTTCTGTACGTCCGAAACCATTGCTTTGTACATTCAGAAATATGTTCAGTATCGTAAGCGTAAAGTGTTCTTCGGCGCGACCGGTAAATTCGCAGATTTGGTGCCTTCTATCGTAAAGCACAACACGGAAAAATATTTGGTGCCGATGTCTGATGTACACAATGATGAGATCAAGACTTTATTGGATAAAAATAAAATTCAGCATACGGAGGTAGTGATGTATCGTACGGTAAGTAATGATTTCACTCCCGAAGAAGAGTTCGATTACGATATGCTGTTGTTTTTCAGTCCTGCAGGAATCAATTCTTTGATGAAGAATTTTCCGGAGTTCGACCAAAAGGAAATTGCGATAGGATGTTTTGGTCCTGCTACTGCTAAAGCGGTAAAGGATGCCGGATTGCGGTTGGATCTGGAAGCTCCTACTGTAGAGGCTCCGTCCATGACTGCGGCATTGGATATGTTTATCCGCGAGCGTAATAAGGATTAATTTTTAGTTTATATCCCAAAACCGGGGGTTTTGTATCAATAAAGTTGTAACTTTGTGATTCGAAACCCTCGGTTTCTTTATTTTAATAAAAAGAAAGAAGATTATGGTAGAATATACACTCGGTAAAAAAAGAGCGTCTGAATAGTAAGACATTGATTGAGCGTCTTTTTTCAGGTGGAAGCAAGTCTTTTCCGGCTTTTCCGCTACGTGTGGTGTATATGTCGGTAGAGCCTGTGGAGGAAGATATGGCGGCAGCTTCCATTCTGATCAGCGTGCCCAAGAAGCGGTTCAAACGTGCGGTAAAGCGTAATTTGGTGAAACGTCAGGTACGTGAGGCTTATCGGAAGAACAAGCATTTGTTGCTGGATGCGCTGGCTTCCCGGAACAAAAGACTGATTATCGCCTTTATATGGCTGGATAACCATATTCATTCTTCTGCCGAAGTGGAGGAGAAAGTGAAGAAGCTGCTGTTTCATATAGTGGAAAGGCTGGAATGAAAAAGATACTTTCCTATCTGTTGCTGTTGCCTGTTTATTTCTATCGGGGGTACATTTCTCCAATGACTCCTCCTTCATGCCGTTTTGTACCTACCTGTTCGGAATATGCCATCGAGGCTATTAAAAAAACATGGTCCTTTCAAGGGATTGTATCTGGCTGTCCGCCGGATATTGCGTTGCCATCCGTGGGGCGGGTCGGGCTATGATCCGGTTCCGTAAAATCTGTTGTCCTTATGTTGCTGGATATTCATACGCATCGCAATGCTGCTGTACCGGGAGAATGCATTTTCAATGTAGAGCCTGCATGGTTTGAACCTGTGGAAGGGTGTTATTATTCTGTAGGCATTCATCCGTGGAAAGTTTTGGAAGCTGGTCGGAAGATTGGACAACGTTGGAAAAGGCGGTCTGTCATCCCTCTGTTCTGGCGATAGGAGGCGGGTTTGGACCGTTTGGGGCCGGCAGATATTCTGTTGCAAAAAAGAGGTGTTTGTCCGACAAATTTTATTGAGCGAGTCAGTAGGAAAACCGTTGGTTATTCATTGTGTGAAGGCGTTTAATGAACTGATTGAACTGAAAAAGAAGTATCGTCCGCAGATGCCTTGGGTGGTACATGGTTTCCGTAATAATCTGCATATTGCCTGCCGGCTGATGCAGGAAAACATTTATTTTTCGTTGGGAGAAAGATATCAGCCTGATGTGTTGCGGCACGTGCCTTTAGAATGTTTATTGGCCGAAACGGATGAGAGCACGCAGGATATCCGTATGGTGATAGGACGGATGGCGGAAACGAAGAATGTGGAAGTTTCCTTTCTGTGCGATAGGATAGATGAAAATGCACGGAAAATCTTTTTTCGGCAATAAGAGTTGTTTCTTCAGATAAAGAGTCGTACTTTTGTGGCATTTAAAGTATAAATCAAACATTTAAATAGATAATCATTCGATGAATTTTGTAGAAGAATTAACATGGCGTGGAATGGTGCACACAATGATGCCGGGCACCGAAGAGTTATTGGCTAAAGAACAAGTGACAGCTTATCTGGGTATTGACCCTACGGCTGATTCTCTGCATATCGGCCACTTGTGTGGTGTGATGATGCTACGTCATTTCCAGCGTTGCGGTCATAAGCCGTTGGCATTGGTGGGCGGTGCGACCGGTATGATCGGTGACCCTTCCGGCAAATCGCAGGAGCGCAATTTGCTGACCGAGGAAACATTGCGTCATAATGTGGCTTGCATCAAGAAACAGCTGGCTAAGTTCCTTGACTTTGAGAGCGATGCTCCTAACAAAAGCCGAATTGGTGAATAACTATGACTGGATGAAGGATTTTACTTTCCTGGACTTTGCCCGTGAGGTAGGGAAGCACATTACAGTGAATTATATGATGGCTAAGGATTCTGTACAGAAACGTTTGAACGGTGAGGCGCGTGACGGTTTGTCATTTACAGAATTTACTTACCAGTTGTTGCAGGGATACGATTTCTTGCATCTTTATGAAACAAAAGGGCTGCAAACTTCAGATGGGTGGTTCGGATCAATGGGGTAATATTACTACCGGGGCCGAGCTGATTCGCCGTACTAATGGCGGTGAAGTGTTTGCATTGACTTGTCCGTTGATTACAAAGGCCGATGGTGTGGTAAGTTCGGTAAGACTGAGTCTGGTAATATTTGGTTGGACCCCGTTATACTTCTCCTTACAAGTTCTATCAGTTCTGGTTGAATGTAAGTGACGAGGATGCCGCACGTTATATAAAAGATTTTCACTTCGCTGAGTCAGGAAGAAGTGGAAGCATTGACAGCAGAACATGCTGAAGCTCCGCATTTGCGTGTATTGCAGAAGCGTCTGGCTAAGGAAGTAACTGTGATGGTTCATTCGGAAGAAGATTACAATGCTGCTGTTGAGGCATCGGGCATCCTGTTTGGTAACGCCACTTCCGAAGCGTTGAAAAAGCTGGATGAAGACACGTTGCTGGCAGTGTTCGAAGGTGTTCCTCAGTTTGAGGTGTCACGAGATGCATTGGCCGAAGGTGTGAAGGCAGTAGACTTGTTCGTTGATAATGCCGCTGTTTTTCGCTTCTAAAGGTGAGATGCGTAAGCTTGTACAGGGCGGTGGCGTTTCATTGAACAAGGAGAAATTAAGTGCCTTTGACCAGGTGATTACGACTGCTGACCTGCTGGATGAAAAATACCTGCTGGTTCAGCGCGGAAAGAAGAACTATTATCTGGTGATTGCCAAATAAAAAAAAGAGAACTTCTTTTTTATAAATAAAAAGGGGATATTCAGTAAATGTCCCTACAAAAAAAAAACCGGAAGAAGAAAACCTGTTGTTTCTCCTTCCGGTTTTGTTTGTATCTTTTCTTTCGTCTTATTTTCCGTCTATCTCTTTCAACAGCTCGTCTACCGCAGCTTTCAATTGTGTGTCTTCACCTTTCACTACTGTTTCCGGTGAATTGGCCACTTTGATATCCGGCTCTAATTGTGAATTTTCCAGATAACTTCCATCCGGCAAGCGATAGCCGATAACAGGAATGCCGAATACCAGTGTCGGATCCTGCAATGTTTCCCAAGATACGCTGGTCATGGTTCCCGGTACAGGCATACCTACCAGTTTGCCTATTTTTTTTTTGATGGCTGTATACCCACGGAGTGCCGTGTGCGTTACTGTAGTTGGCTTCACACTGCACCATGATACTCGGCTTGTTCCAACGGCGGCTGGGCATATCGCAAGCTTCACGTCCGCGAACTACCTGTGTAAAGTATTTCTTTCCGCTGAACAGGATCTCAATATCCTCGTGCAAACGTCCTCCGCCATTGAAACGGGTATCGATGACGATACCTTCACGGTTATTGTACTTGCCCAGAATATCCGAATAAACGGAACGGAAGCTGTCATCTCCCATGGATTCAATGTGCACATATCCCAAACGGCCGTTCGACCATTTGTCTACATCGGCTGCCCGTTGTTTTACCCAGCGTGCATAGAGCAGATCGCTCATTACACCATTGCTGACAGGAACAACTACTTCTTCCCAACGTTCTTTGGTCTGCGGGTTATAGAGCGTAACCAGTGTTTTCTTTCTGGCTTTACCGTTCAGCAGAACAGAGTAATCGCTTTCGGGAGTGATTTCCTGGCCGTCGATCTTTTCAATGATATTTCCGGCCTTCACTTTGGAACGGGCGTGGTCGAAGGGGCCTTTTTCCACTACTTCAGAAATCAACAGACCTTTGCCGTTATGATTCCAGTCATACAGTAATCCTAAGGTAGCGGTGGCATCTCCTTTCAGTTGCGGACGGAAACGTCCTCCGGTATGTGAAACGTTCAGTTCACCCAGATATTCGCTCAGTAATTCCGCAAAGTCATAATTATTATCGATATGCGGCAGGAACTTGCGAAAGGCTTTGGTCATGGCATCCCAGTCTATTCCGTGCATGTTCAGGTTGTAGAAGCGTTTCTGTTCTTGTTTGTATACATGGTTGAACATATAGTCACGTTCGGCTGCGAGGTCCATTTTCACGTGGGCTTGATAGCTGATGGGCTTCAAACTTTCAGAATCAGTACCCATTTTCTGCATCGTGTTACTGCCTAGCAAGAACAAGTTCTTTCCATCCTTGTCCATTTCCATGTTGGCCCCATCCGGCATCCATTTTATGGAGTAACTTGGTATCTTTCTTGCGCAGATTCATTTTCCACAGGTCATAGCCGCCTTCAAAGGCAGAGAGGTAATATAAGGTCTCGCCGTCTTTGGTGATAATGGCGCTCCCCAAATCGGAAGAGTTGGGAGTAAGGCGTACGATGCGGTCCTCTATGTTGTTCAGTTCCACCACAATGTCCTTTACTTTTTTCCTCTTTCTTCTCTTCGGTTTTTCTTTGTTATCACCTTTCTTTTTTATCGTTTTCTTGGCTTCGGTTGTGTTCTTTTTGTTCTTTTTCCAGTTCTTTCTGCAATTCGTAATCTTCTTTGCTCAGGCGGAATTTGTCGTATGCATCCTGGTTCATAAATACCAGCATCACATCGTTCAGTGATCCCCATGAGGCATGGGCACGCATACCATAACGCTCGGTAATGAATAAAATGGCATTACCATCCAGTACCCAGCGGGGGGAGCCACTGGTATAGCCGCTATTGGTCAGGATTGATAATTTTTTTCCTCCTTGTGCACTTACCATGCCTATATCGGAATATGGATCATGCCGGTTTCCGATAAATTCCAATGTGAACCATTTGCCGTCCGGCGACCATGAATAGTCAAAGCCACCGCCGGTACTGAACCAGGTGGAACCGTCAGTGACCTGACGTACTTTTTTGGTTTCCAGATTAAGCACCATCAACCGGTTACGGTCTTCTATAAAGGCTAGTTCCTTCCCATCCGGCGAGAATTGCGGATAGGTACGTTCTGTCTTGTCCGAAGGCAGGAGTACTTCTTCTTCAATGGCAGTCGCATTGGGGAAGTTGGCTTCTTCCTTACGTGCAATCTTGGCCATGTAAAGTTCCCAGTTTCCGTTGCGTTCACTGGCGTACGCCAAAGTACGGTTGTCCGGTGAGAAAGTAAGTCCTGCTTCACGGGCAGGGGTATGTGTGATTTGCTTGGTGGTATTATAATCGGCGGAAGTGACGAATACTTCACCTCGTACAATGAAAGCAACTTGTTTGCCGTCCGGTGATACGGTAGCTGAGGTTGCTCCGTTACTGAAATTCAGATCCGCTATTGTATTTTTGGTCATCACGGATGATATCGATTTTGACTTTCTGCGGTTTATCTCCTTGTTTTTGAGTGTATATTTCTCCATCATACGTATAACAGAGAGTGCCGTTGCTGCCCATTGACAGGAAGCGGACCGGATGGGTCTTGAAATGGGTGACCGTTTTCAATGATTGAGGACTACTTATCGGAAAGGAATATACGTTGAATGTACCTCCGTCTCGTTCGCTCAGGAAATAAACGGTTTGCCCGTCGGGCGCAAATACAGGGTTACGGTCTTCGCCTGCATGGGCGGTCAGGTTGGTATGCTTGCCGTTTTCCGAATCATATAACCATACGTCACGGGTGATGGACGAGGTGTGGTGTTTGCGCCATTCGTCTTCAAAACCTTTGCGGTCTTGGTAGAGAAATGTTTTTCCTGATTTGTCAAAGCAGACCATTTCTGCGGGAGTACCCAGCACCTGTTCGGTACGTCCGCCGGTTACCGGGACTTTGTATAGTTCTGTCATGGCCGAGGTAGGGAACAAGGCACTGTTGGCAGGGTCTTGGATAGAGGCCGAGAACAGGATATAGTTGCCGTCGGTGGTGAAGGTTGACGGTATTTCGGAAGCCGAATGGGTGGTAAGACGCCGGGCTGCTCCGCCATCGGCCGACATGACGAACAGGTCGAAATTGCCATTGCGGTCACTGGCGAAGGCAATCTGTTTACTATCCGGTGACCAGATGGGGCTGCACTCGTATGAGGCTTGTGTAGTGAGTTGGGTGGCAGTTCCTCCGTTGGCGGGTACTTTATAGATGTCTCCTTTATAACAGAATGCAATTTCCGTGCCGTCGGGGGAAATTTGCACGTCACGCAGCCATAAAGGTGTAGCTGCATAACTGCTTGCTGCAACAAAGCTTAAAGCAAGGCAAGTTAGAAGTTTTTTCATGTATTTATTTCTTTTAGTTTGTACGCAAAGTTAAGCATTTGCACTTTATTGCAAAAAAAAAGTGCGAAAATATTTGGAATATATTGTAGGAAAAACGTATCTTTGCACCGCTTTCTAAGGAAAGCACATAATGATTGGACTATGGTGTAATGGTAGCACAACAGGTTTTGGTTCTGTTTGTCCAAGTTCGAATCTTGGTAGTCCAACAGTTTTCAATCCGAAATGAAACAAAAGCCCGTTAAACATACAGTTTGACGGGCTTTTTTCGTATCGGATCATACTTTAATATAGTCAATACAAGGAGCAGCAGTAAAAAAACAATCGATGCCGTTAATTAGCGGCTTAGCACATTTACAATTTCCACCACATACATCTTGTGAAAACCACCGTGTGATTCCCCATACCATCGGTCCGTAATGCTCTTGTCGATAAAGTTTCCGGGCTTGATCAGATCGGCATACAGTTTCTTGCATTCAAAAGTCAACCGCGCCTGCTCAAAAGTGATGCTTCCGTTCTCGGTGAACAAGGGCGATAGTCCTGCCGCTTTTTACTTTATCCATGTCACGTCCCGATTTGGAACCGCATATCTTATGTATTTTTTATGCTCTTCACCTAGAAAAAGAGAGAGTGAGATAGTCATTCTGCTCTATAAAGTCGAATGTATAACGTTCGGGGCGGATAAAGATAAAGGCTACCGGACGGTTCCATAGAAATCCTGTACCTCCCCAGTTTGCCGTCATGGTGTTGAATTTGTCTTTGGTACCGGCGGTTACCAACATCCATTCCTTGCTGATTGTCTCAAACAGATTGTCAGTCAGTTCGTTTACTTTTATTTCTTTCATTGTTTCCGTATTTTTAGCTAGTACAAAGATATAATTTTTTTCTTTTACTGTTTCAGATTAAATTTGCTAATTATTATCTTTGCGAGAAATATTAATTAAAAAAAGAAAGGACGATACAGTGGCAAATGATGTAGTTTTAACCCCGATGATGAAGCAGTTTTTTGAGTTGAAGGCAAAGCATCCCGATGCGATTATGCTATTCAGGTGCGGGGATTTTTATGAAACTTATTCAGAAGACGCTATTGTTGCCTCAGAGATTTTGGGTATTACGCTGACCAAGCGGGCCAATGGACAGGCAAAGAGCGTAGAAATGGCCGGCTTTCCTTTCCATGCATTGGACACGTATTTGCCCAAGCTGGTACGTGCCGGCAAGCGGGTGGCCATTTGTGACCAATTGGAAGATCCCAAGATGACCAAGAAACTGGTAAAGCGCGGTATCACCGAATTGGTGACTCCGGGTGTAGCCATCAATGACAATGTTCTTTCTTACAAAGAAAATAATTTTCTGGCTGCCGTTCATTTTGGGAAAGCCAGTTGTGGTGTGGCCTTCCTTGATATCTCTACCGGTGAGTTCCTTACCGCAGAGGGGTCTTTTGACTATATAGACAAGTTGTTAAATAATTTCGCCCCCAAAGAGGTGCTTTTCGAACGTGGTAAACGGGGAATGTTTGAAGGAAATTTCGGAAGCAAGTTCTTTACTTTTGAGTTGGATGACTGGGTGTTTAATGAAAGTTCCTCACGCGAGAAGCTGTTGAAGCACTTTGAGACCAAGAACTTAAAAGGTTTCGGGGTGGAGCACCTTAAGAATGGTATTGTAGCTTCGGGAGCTATTTTGCAATACCTCAATATGACGCAGCATTATCAGATCGGCCATATAACTTCTCTTTCCCGTATAGAGGAAGACCGTTATGTGCGGCTGGATAAATTCACGGTACGGAGCTTGGAACTCATAGGTAGCATGAATGAGGGCGGAACCAGTCTGCTGGATGTGATCGACCGCACTATCAGCCCTATGGGAGCCCGTCTGCTAAAACGCTGGGTAGTCTTTCCGTTGAAAGATGAGAAGCCTGTCAATGAGCGTCTGGATGTAGTGGAATACTTCTTCCGCGAGCCGGATTTCAAAGAGTTCATAGAAGAGAAACTACATCTGATAGGAGATTTGGAACGTATTGTTTCGAAAGCTGCCGTAGGACGAATCTCTCCACGCGAGGTGGTGCAACTTAAAGTAGCTTTGCAAGCCATAGAGCCGATTAAGAATGCCTGTTTGAATGCGGATAACAGGAGTCTCCGCCGTATTGGGGAACAACTGAATTTATGTCTGTCTATCCGTGAAAAAATAGCGAAAGAGGTTAAGAATGATCCTCCTTTGCTGGTGAATAAAGGCGGTGTGATAGCAGACGGGGTGAATGCGGAACTGGACGAACTGCGGCAGATAGCTTTTTCCGGCAAGGATTATCTGCTCAAAGTACAGCAACGTGAAAGTGAGCTGACCGGCATTCCCAGCTTGAAAATTGCTTATAACAATGTGTTCGGTTACTATATTGAGGTGCGTAACACGCATAAGGATAAGGTACCTGCCGACTGGATCCGTAAACAGACGCTGGTGAATGCGGAACGCTATATTACTCAGGAACTGAAAGAATATACGAAGAAAAAGATCTTGGGGGCCGAAGATAAGATTTTTTAGTGCTTGAAACAAAGCTCTATAACGAATTGGTGGTCGCTTTGGCAGAGTTTATTCCAGCCATTCAGATTAATGCCAGTCAGATTGCCCGATTGGATTGTCTGCTGGCTTTTGCCAATGTGGCGAAAGAGAACAATTATATCCGTCCTGTTGTGGAGGACAGTGAGGTGATTGACATCAGGCAAGGCCGTCATCCTGTCATCGAGAAGCAGCTTCCGGTAGGGGAGAAGTATATTGCCAATGATGTCTTTCTGGACTCGGAAACCCAGCAAATCATTATCATTACCGGTCCCAATATGGCGGGTAAGTCGGCTTTGCTACGCCAGACTGCGCTGATTACCTTGTTGGCGCAGATGGGTAGTTTTGTTCCTGCCGAAAGTGCGCGGATCGGTATGGTGGATAAAATATTCACCCGTGTGGGAGCCAGCGATAACATTTCTGTGGGCGAATCTACCTTTTATGGTTGAAATGAATGAGGCGGCAAATATTTTTGAACAACCTCTCTAGCCGCAGTTTGGTGCTGTTTGATGAGTTGGGACGGGGAACCTCCACTTATGATGGTATTTCCATTGCTTGGGCTATTGTGGAGCATATTCACGAGCATCCTAAAGCCAAGGCACGTACGTTGTTTGCCACTCATTATCATGAGTTGAACGAGATGGAGAAATCTTTCAAGCGTATCAAGAATTACAATGTATCTGTGAAGGAGATAGATAATAAAGTGATTTTTCTGCGCAAACTGGAACGTGGCGGCAGCGAACATTCTTTCGGTATTCATGTGGCAAAGATGGCAGGTATGCCGAAAAGCATCGTGAAGCGTGCCAATGATATTCTGCATCAACTGGAAACGGACAACCGCCAGCAGGGCATTGCCAAGCCTACGGCTGAGATAGCGTCCGGCCGGAGCGGAATGCAGCTCAGCTTCTTCCAGTTGGATGATCCGGTATTGAGTCAGATACGGGATGAGATTCTGAATTTGGATGTCAATAATCTGACCCCTCTTGAAGCATTGAATAAACTGAATGATATCAAGAAGATAGTAAAAGGCAAATAAATGCCTTCATTTTTCATTAACCGTTAATTACTAACCATTAATCATTATCATGAAACACTTACTAACCTTATGGATGTTGGCCTTGTGTCTGTGTGTTTCGGCCAAGGAAACATGTCCGAAAGTAATTCCCGCCCTGCAAGAGTGGAAGGGGGGAAGTGGAAAACTCGTATTGCCTGCTGAAGGCAGTATTGTTGTAGCTCCTGCCGATGAGGCGGCACTGAAAAGTGTGGCGACTGTGCTGGCACAGGACTTGAAAGAACTGTTGGATTGGAACTACACCATTAGGACCGGGAAACCGGGAAAGAATGATATTTATCTTTCATTGATGAAACACGACAAACAATTGGGAAAGGAAGGGTATGTGCTGACTGCCGGACGCTATGCCGGTATTGAAGCACCGGCTCGTCAGGGAGTCTTTTGGGGAACCCGGAGTTTGTTGCAGATTCTTTATAATGAAAAAGGACAGTTGCCCAAAGGAGTTGCCCGTGACTGGCCGCAATATCCCAGTCGTGGCTTCATGCTGGATGTGGGCCGTAAGTTCTTCACAATGGATTTCCTGCGGCAATATGTCAAAATACTATCGTTCTATAAACTGAATGAATTCCAGATTCATCTCAATGACAATGGTTTTGTACAGTTCTTTGATAACGACTGGAACAAGACCTATGCTGCTTTCCGCCTGGAGAGTGAGCGTTTTCCGGGGCTGACCGCCAAGGATGGTTCTTATACCAAGAAAGAATTCACCGACCTGCAACGTCTGGGCATGGAATATGGTGTGAATGTGATTCCGGAGATTGATATTCCGGCTCATTCATTGGCCTTTACACATTATAAACCCGAGATAGGCAGTGATAAATATGGAATGGATCATTTGGATTTGTACAAGGAGGAAACCTATCGTTTTGTAGATTCTTTGCTGGATGAGTATCTTTCTGGTGAGAAACCGGTTTTCATAGGTCCCGACGTACATATCGGTACAGACGAGTACAATGCCAAGGAAGCTGAGAAATTCCGCTATTTTACAGATCGGTATCTGAAGTATGTAGAGAAATACGGGAAGAATGTCCGTATGTGGGGAGCACTGCGCTGGTTGAAAGGAAACACTCCGGTGAAAGCGGATAATGTAACTATTAATGCCTGGTCATACGATTGGATTGATCCTAATGCTTCTTTGAAAGACGGATATAAGATTATTAATACGTGTGATGCTTATCTTTATATTGTTCCGGCTGCCGGATATTATCGTGATTTCCTGGACACGAAATGGCTGTATGAGCAATGGCGTGTGGGTAAAGTAAATCCTAAGGAAGAGTTGCCTGAAGGAACTCCGGGACTGTTGGGAGGTATGTTTGCCGTATGGAATGACCATTGTGGTAACGGTGTGTCACAACAGGATGTGCATTTCCGTACATTCCCGGCCGCTCAGGTACTGGCCGAGAAGATGTGGAGAGGGAAGAATGAAATGGTTTCTTACGAGGAATTTGAGGAATTGTGCAAACAGATGCCTGAAGCTCCCGGTGTCAACCTGCTGGGGCGTGTGCAGGGTGAGGTAGTCCTTCCGGGGCAGAATGAAGAACTGTCTTTGAACGGTACGGACAGCATTGCCACTATGTTGCCGGAGGTAGGCTATCCATACGTGGTAGAATTTGAAATAAATCCGGACAAAGACCAAAATATCAACGGTATTTTGTTTAAAGGTCCTCATTCCACCGTATATGCCAATTGGGAAAATAAGGGAAAATTGGCTTTCAGCCGTGACGGCTATACGTTTGTATTCCACGCTGCCACACCTGCCTGCCGGAGCATGGACGAAGGTACGCATAGAGGGAGACCACAAAGGTACTACTCTTTACATAAACGGTGAGAAAGCGGAACGTTTGGAAGGACGTGTCAAGCAGTTTTACAACTATACTCATAAACGCAAGGACAAGATGTATATGCAGGAAACTTTGGTGTTTCCCATGCGGCAGATTGGGGATGTGCAGAATGGGTTCAGAGGGAAGTTGCGGAATATAAATTGCACGCAATAAAAGATATTTCTTTCTCTTACTGTGTAGGGGCAGGTTTTAGACCTGTCCCTATGCCCAATAGGAGTGAAATTTCTCCGAATGTTATCTTTAATAGTGTTATATTGTTTATTATCAAAGTTTTATATGCGGTAAATGTTATCTGTTTTATTTTCATGAAAAGGGCTTTATACCTTACTTTGCATTATTAAACTTAAGCAACAAACCCGATGAAAATAAAACAAATTCTACTTTGCATGCTTTTAGCCTGCTTTATTCTTCCCGCTTCCGCACAGAATAGCTGGGGTATTGTAGGAGGCGGACTTTTTTCTAAATCTCTGTCCAGGGATGCACGCTTCAGCCTGGGCGGTTATGCCGGAGGAATGTATGACGTTCATGTTAAAAACTCATGGTATGTACAACCACAATTATTATTTACTTATGAAGAATTCAGATCCAAGACAAGACTTGGTACCGATTCTTTTTTTAGTAAATTCAATTTGGAGCTTCCTATCCTTGCTTCTTATAATGTTGCTTTGAATAACAAATGGAATTTGCGCATCAATGCGGGACCGTATCTGTCCTATGCTATGTTTGGCAGGGATAAATCCATTGATTACGCCTATGGCAACGGAATGCATTCTAGTTTGGGCTGGTGGCATCAGGATTTTCCAGATCATTTTACTTATGGCGGAAGGGCCGGGGTTTCATTGGAATCCGAGCATTTCATTTACACTATCGATGGTAAGTGTTCTCTTCGTAAGAGACCTTTCGGGCGGAGTGTCAGTTTATCGGCCGGTGTAGGATATAAGTTCTGAGTTTTCTGTATCTTTGTCACCGGAGAATAAAAATAGAGTTGCATGTATGTTTATATAAAACAGTTGGGTATTGTTTGCCTTCTATGTTGGCTTGGTCTTTCCTGTACTTTGCAGCGCACGGAACATCCTGCTTTGCGGCAAGCCGGATACTTGATGGAAGAACATTCCGACAGTGCGTTTTCATTATTGAAATCCATCTCTTCCCTAACCGGTATGAGCCCGGAAGACAAGGCCGGTTACGCTTTGCTGCTGGCTGAGGCTGCGGATAAAAATGGTTATTCACTGCTTCCTTGTGACTCATTATTGAATTTTGCTCTCCATGTATATCATGAAGAAGCCAAAGAACATGCCATAGCTCTTCTGTATAAGGGTAAAGTGCAACAGGAAATGGAAAACTATGCCGATGCCCTGAAAAGTTACCGTATGGCGCTTGAAATTCTTTCCGCCTATCCATGCGAATTCTATTGGAAAGGGTTTGTATATAATATGTTGGGTGGGCTGTATGGCAAACAGAACTTGTACGCACAGGCCAAAGATATGTATGTCAAGGCTTGTTATAATGATTCGCTGGCACGGCATAACCGTCATTTCATCAGTTCACTCAGCAACCTGGGGGTAGCTTACATTGGGTATGGAAATATAGACTCCGCTTTTATCTGTCAGCAACGCGCTTTGCAGCTTTCTCTTTCTACTGATAGTTTCCTTTTGCATTCTCTTTATGGAAATATAGGGGATTTATGCGGACGTACAGGACGGAACAGTATAGCTATTATTTGTCTGAAAAGGGCATACGATGCCTGTCGTCTTAGAGAAGACAGCTTGCAGTGTCTTTGGAATCTAGGGGAATTTTATTATAATAACGGGCAGCTTGATTCGGCTCTTTATTATTTGAACCGAAGCAAGGAAGCTGTCGATATTCATATCCGGTATCTCTCTTTCTTTGACTTGTATGCCATAGCCAAGCAGCAGGGAAATGTGGAGAAAGCTTTGGAATATCTGGAAATCAGCACCCAGTTGGAAGATTCTATCTATTCCACCAATGTGGCTACGGAACTGGAGAAGAAGACCTATCGTTGGAATGCCGACGCGCAAGTAAGGAAAGAACAGTTCAAGGCTAAACGGAGGATATACACCATTGCGATGATAGCTGTGGTGTTGCTGCTGGTCATTGTGATTATTTATCAACAGATACTGAAGAACAAGAAGATACAGCAATCCAACTATAAATATCTGTTGCAGAAGCTGAAACAGAACCTGATGGATATGCAGCAGAATATTGCTCAACATGAAGAGGTGATAGCCGAATTGAAACAGAAACAAGAAAGCCGTGTCGAGGAAATAGAAGAGAAGGAACGGGCTATAGAGGCCATGAAGATGGAGAAGGAGAAATTGCGCAACTGGTTGTTCCGGCAAAGTGCCCTCTATACGAAATAGACAAACTGGCCAACCAGCAAAAGCATCACAAAGAGCGTATTGCAGTGCTCACCAATGCTGAGCAACGCCAACTCAGAGTGATTATAGGACAGATTTATGCTGATTACATAGAGCAACTGCATACCCGGTATCCCAAGTTGAACGAAGATGATGTCCTTTTGCTATGTCTGCAATTGGCGGATTTATCTCCTTTTGCCATCGCTTTATGCTTTGGTAATAATGATGCACAGATTGTAGCGCAACGCAAATATCGTATGAAAAGTAAGATGGAATAATCCTATGTTATCTTTAATAGTGTTACATTGTTGATTGTCAGTAATTTATGCTTAGTAACTGTTATTGGGTTTAATCGTTTCGAATGTCTGTACTTTCTATCTTTGCGGAATAAAACCATAAAAATAGAAACGATATGGAAACTAACAAACTAATTCTGGCGTGCCTGATTACTCTATGTTCATTACCCGTCGCCGCACAAGTAAAACTGGGAATTGAGGCTGGTGCCAATCTTTCCAACTATATCACCGACAGTCATTCAAACCCTTCGGACAGCAAAAACATGAAAGTAGGTTTTCAAGCAGGCCTGACAGTCGACTATGAGTTTCAGAATCACCTGATGCTGATGTCTGGACTTTTTTTTGTCCGAAAGGGTGGAAATTTGAAACTGGGTGAGAATTACTACGGAAAGGATGGTATAAATGCTTATTACCGTTATCCCGATGTGGAAGTAAAGATGAACTATCTGCAAATACCTGTGAAACTGGGCTATAACTTTCATATAAATGATAAACTAAGTCTTATTCCCAATGTCGGACTCTATGCGGCGTATGGTTTCAATGCCGGTGAAAGCGATTTGCAGATGGTGGGTGACGGTAAATTGATTCATGCCGGCTGGAAGCCGCTGGATGGCTATGGGAATACTTCCGATCAGGCTATTCGGGGGTTCAACCATTGGGATGTCGGAGCGACAGCTGGTATCAAGGCAGTGATAGGTAAGCATTACACGATTTCATTTGATTATAATATCGGTCTGAACAAAGCACAAAGTACATACGGATTACGAAACTCTACATTCCAACTTTCAGTTGGTTACCGTTTTTAAATTTTCATCACTTTAGAGAAAACCGAATACTAGACTTTATTTTTTAAGAAGAGAGATGCTCTTGCACGAGAGTGTAGGGGCATTTCTCTTGACATTTTTCTTCGCAAACCACCATCTCCATCCCCTGGTAAACCAAGCGGGAAGCCAGTTTGTCTTTCTCATAATTCAAACTTGTCTGCCTCGTTCAGTCATAATAGTGCCGTAACATGGAGAGAGTGTTAGGCTCTTGCCAAAGCGACGGAAACGGATGAGGAAAAAGAACTTGTTGACCCTTTCAATCAAAGAGATGTAATGCGTCTTGTTCACATAATAACAATTGTCTTCGCGGACAGCCACAAAATTCATCATTCCTTAAGGGATACGCTACGGTAAGGCATGTTAAGTACATCAAATACATTGGGTATGATTCCTCCTTTTTGTTTTCTACAAAAATAGTCTTTTGGGGCAGACGGCCAACAAGCAACAAGGATATTTGTACTGTGTTGCTTATTAATCGATGTCCGTGTACCGGGTTATGAAAGCGTTTTGCTATCTTTGTGCATAGAAAGCTAAAAGATAAAATCACTATGCGTTCATTTATTATATATTTAAATTTCGTCAGTTTGCTGGCTGTCTGTTTGTTTGCCTGTAACCACCATTCTTCCAATCCGATGTTACAGCAGGTAGATTCATTGTTGGAAATGAAGCCGGACAGTGCATTGACTATTTTAAAAAATATATCTGTTTTAGAGGATTTGCCGGAAGTAGACAAGGCATACTATGCTTTGTTGCTGGCTGAGGCTACGGACAAGAACAAACTACCCTTATTGCCTTGCGATTCCTTATTGAATTTCGCCTTGGATTATTATGGAGATGATGATAGGGAGAAGCTGTGGCATTGATGTATAAGGGAAGGCTGCTGGCAGAGATGGATGATGAAAAGGCAGCGATAGAGATGAATTTGAAGGCATTGGAAATATTGCAGGATTATCCGGTAGATACAAAATATAGAAGATTAATTTATAGTGCGCTGGGATTGTGGTATGGGAATTGTGGATTGAATGACAAGGCACTGGAGGTGTTGCACCAATCTCTTCATTATTCTTTTGATGCTAAAGATACTGCCATTGCTTATATTAATATAGGATATATTTATGGCATGAGAAATATGCAGGATTCTGCCATAACCTATCAGCGCAAAGCTGTGAAGTATGCCATGCGTTCTAAAGATAGAAGCATGATACTTACTTCTTGGCATAATTTGAGCATTTGTTATAGACACTTTGAAAATGTCGATTCGGCTGTTGTTTATGCGCATAAGGTTTTACAGCATTTATCTTATGGGAATGGAAAAGCAGATGCTTATTATAATATGGGGGATTTATATGTTGATTTGGAACAATATGATTCAGCACGCCATTATTTAGAAAGAGTTTGTTTCTTTCTCCATCCCGCTCTATACCCTACTGGTCACTTGCCGTAATGGAGGCTGAACTAGGAAATTTTAAGTCTGCCTATCACTATCTGGATACGTTTGTTATGGTTCAGGACTCATTAGATAACAGTGAGCTATTGACGGAAGTGCAACATTTAGTCTATAAACATCAGACGGAATTAAGAGTAAAGGATGAACAGATAAAATCCAAAAGGATTATAAGATGGATTGTCTTTGTATCCATTATTATTTGCTTTGTCGTTGCTTTGATTTACCAACGTTGGATAAATAAGAAAAATAACCAGCAGGCACTCTATCGGCAAGCATTACAATATGCTGATGAGAAACAGAATGTGATGCAGCAGCGCATAGAAGAAAATGAATCCGCTCTTGCACTGTTACAGGATAGGGAAAACCAAAATCTTGATGAAATTGCCCAAAAAGAGCAATTGATAACTCAATTGAAGAAAGAAAAGTTGGCACTTCGTACATGGTTATTTCAGCAGACTTCTATATACAAAAAGGTGATGTCATTGTCTGACCAGCAGCAGGTGAATAAGAAAATCCGTAAGGTGATGGCAGCTGCTGAATTGGACAAACTGAAGAAAACGACCTTTGAAATCTATGCTGATTATATTTCTCCTTTGCAAGCACAATACTCCCAACTGACGGAGGATGACTTGTTGGTCCTTTGCCTGCAAGAAGCGGGTATTTCTCCGTTGGCCATTTCTTTATGTTTCGGACATACGGATACGGTAGCCCTCAATCAAAGGAAATCGCGTCTAAAAAAGAAAATGTCAGAGTGATAAACTGAAATATATTGTTTATCAGTGTTTTATAGAAATATTATGTCACAGCAAATAGTTGTACGTTCTTTCCTTTCCCTCTAACTTTGCGGCATCATTTTTAAACAAAAAGAAGTATGAAAGCAAAGTTATTATTGATGTTATTTTTAGTTTCCTTGAGTTTGGGAGTTTTTGCTTCGGAGCATCACCAAAAGAAGCCTCATGCAGTTTGCAAAGTTTATGAAAAGGTGGCTACTAGAATTCCTTTTATTTTTTCAGTACAAGCCGAAGATATAAATGACTGCTTGTATCTCACATTTCAATTTTCATTAGATGATGCTGACATTACTATGCTAGATAAGGATGGTAATGAAAAGGTGTAGTTATGGATAACGCATTTGAAAAAACAGCTGTACTTCCTAAGTGTGATAAAGGAAGTGCTTACTCGACTCAGATAAATTTAAGTTTTTAAGTAATTCCAATTAAGGCTGTATGATAATATTTTAGTTGATAATCTAAGGTTATTGATAATGTGAAGTTCATATCTGAATCTTATTTTATTGCTCATGTTATGATAAAATATGTTATATGGTTGATTTTTAGTGTTGTATAGGTGAGTGATGTTATATGGATAGAGCTTTATGCTTATATCTTCTTTCTAATTTTGCAACATCAAATAAAAAAATAAGTATGAAGACTAAAATGATTGTAGTGGTGGTGTTGGCTGCCATGTGTGTATTGCCTTTGTCTGCACAGGTAAAAGTTGGTGTGGAAGGTGGAATGAACCTGTCTCATTATCTGGTTTCCGGTTCTGACGGATATAAAGCCGAACAGGTAGGTGGAATGAAGCCCGGCTTTCAATTGGGGGTGACTGTGGACTACGAGATAGGAAAGCATTGGATGTTAATGTCCGGTTTGTCTTGGTTGCAGAATAGAAGTACCATGAAAATGATGGATCACATGGTTACTTATTTTCCTAAGACAGAGATAAAGATGAATAATCTGATTTTGCCGTTAAAAATGGGATATAATATTCGGGTTTCGGATAAACTCAGCCTCATTCCGTCGGTTGGAGTTTATGCTTCTTACGGATTTGGTGCTGGAAACTGTTCTTTGGATGTTATTCACCAAGAGGGGGATAATATAACTACCGAGCCTGCAAAATGGAAGCCCTTGGATGGTTTTTCCTATAAAGCCGGGGAGCCCAATAATAGTGGTAATCTTCAGGCTTTCCGCCGTTGGGATTATGGGGGCATTGTTGGAATGAAGGCTGTTATTGCCGATCATTATACGATAAGTTTTGATTATAGGGTCGGAATAAAAAAGATACAGGCACAAAATGGTTTGCGGAATTCAACTTTCCAGTTCTCCGTAGGCTATCGTTTCTAAACTGATTTAATTAAACTGGCAATCTGTCAAAATGATAATGCCGGTGTATGAGGGTGTCCTGTTTTAAAGGATACAGTTTGTGTATTTTCATCGTATTCTCGTGCATCGGCATTTTGACAGATTGTCTTCTTTTTCTGGTTATTTATTCTTTTATGGATATATGTGAACGTATATGTAGGGAAATGCATACATACGTGTCCGACAGGGATCTTTATGCCTTTTGAGATCCCTCTATTTATTGAGCCAGCTCTTTCAATATCTCCTCTATTTTCTGAAAGAGTTGTCCTATGTGCGCTCCGTCCACAAAAGCATGGTTTACAGTGAAAGCGATGGGCATTACCAGTCTTCCTTCGCGTGGCACTACTTTGCCGGCATTCATCAGCGGATAGTCTAATGGATGGTCGGGAGCCATTTGTGTATAGGTGAGTGAAGTGAAATAGCTGAGGCGTGGCACTCAGTTGGATAATATCAAAATCTCCCTGTTCTTTAATGACTTTTTCGGCTCCATACGGGTCACCCTCTTCGGGGATGTTATGGACGATGTGATATGCTTCGGCATAAAACCGTTCAAAATCTGCATGGTAAGGGATGCGGACTGTGTAGAAAGTCTTGCCGGGTACAGCGATAGGTGATATGATGTCCACCTGATCGTGATAGACCACCTGTCCGTTTTTATCTGTACGGAAACGGAATTCTTTCACTTCATTGGCAGCACGTAGCACAGCATACAGGTAATACAGGAAAAAAGAGCGCTTGGCGGCTTTTGCAGCTGGAAATGCTTCAGTGCAATCCACTTCACTGGTAATGGATATCCATGAATTATGGAAGTTGCGGAAAAAATTATAATTGTCCCGGCGTTCCCAGGTTTCAATATCTATTATATGTTTCATTTATTTTACGGGTTTAAAAGAATGGTACATGAAGTGCGCTCCCAGCAGTATGAACGGAATGCTGAGCCATTGCCCCATGTTCAGCATCATACTGTCTTCAAAGGCTTCCTGGCTGGCTTTTATAAACTCCACAAGGAAGCGGAAGGTGAATATGGTAGTGAGGCAGTAGCCGAAATAGAAACCGGGGTATAGCGTGGTTTTGTACTTTTTATACAACCGCAAGCCTATGATAAAAATCAGAAGATAGGCGATGGCTTCGTAGAGTTGTGCCGGGTGGCGGGGTTGCATATCTTCGTGCGGAAAAATGAACGCCCAAGGAACATGAGTTACCGTACCTACTATTTCACCATTCATCAGGTTACCTAAACGGATAAAACAACCTGCCAGCGGGGTGGCGATGGCTATATTGTCTAGTACAGTCAGGAACTTCAATTTTACACGGCGTGAATAGATCCATAAGGCGAGCATTAGTCCGATGGTTCCTCCATGGCTGGCAAGACCTTGATAACCGGTCCATTTTATCCCAGAATCGGTAATCTTGACGGGCAACAGCATTTCTACAGGGTGAGAGAGCCAATAGCCTGGCTCATAGAACAGACAATGTCCCAGGCGAGCACCGATAACAATACCCAGCAGGCAGTAAACGAACAGGGAATCAAATTTTTCGTAAGGAATTTTTTGGTCTTGGTAGAGTTTGTATATCACCCAGTAGGCCAATGAAAGCCCTGTAACGAACAATACGGAGTAATAACGGATGGAAATGCCGAAAATGGAAAAGATTTCTATATCGGGATTCCAAAGAATGGCTGACAGTGTATTCATATCTTGAATTTTTGTGCAACTTTGCGGTAAGTGGGCATATCCACATCCATCTTTTCGCCCAGTGCGATCATATCAAACAATAGTCCTTGTATTTCGGACTCATGTCCTTTGGCTATATCTTTTTGCATGGATGCGGTACTGTCCGGGTCTAATTTGTCAATCACTTTTAAGTTGTATTCTATCGGGTCTTCCGCATAGGTAATTCCCATTTTGCGGCCTATTTCAGAACTTTCCTTGGACAGACCGATGAAAGTGTCGCGTTCTGCTCCGGGATGTTGCAGAGGACCCATCGGGACATCATGGTAGGCACCTGTGCAGGCCATAGCCGAGATGAATGACCATTTGATGAAGGTGTCGCGATTGATATCATCCGAAATATCGGCTTTGATCCCTGCTTTTCTTAGTACATCGGCAATGGTTTCCAGACGTTCCGGAGCCACACCCTGTTGGGGACGTGCACCGAAAACCAGCCGGAATATTTTGCCCATTTGTGTGATTTCACCCGGTCCCGGAAACGAAACCTACGATGTAGATGCATCCGTCCAATACTGTTACATGTGGAACGAGTTGCCCGATGCGGGGACCTGTACCGTAAACATTCAGGATGGGGATAATCAAGGTATCTTTATCCGAGGCTTTTTCCAACAGATCTTTGATGGAATCCAGGGAATAGCCCTTCACGCATACAAAAATTACGTTGGCCTTCTCGTTGTATTCCTCGGCTGTGCAGGCTTGTATAGGTAGAAAGTGATTACCTTTTAAGTCTGATCTTAGGTGAAGCCCTTTTTCACGAATGGCTTCCAGATGCTTGCCACGGGCAATGCATGTTACGTCTTTTCCTGCTAAAGCAAGGAAACCGGCGATGCTTCCTCCAACGCCGCCGGTTCCCACGATTAAATATTTTTCCATGTTAGTTGTATTTTGTTTTAGGAAACAAAACACTGACTTATCGGTCTGCCATCAGTTTTGCTGGTTTCCTGATGTTTTTTCATGCATTGCATGACAAGTCTTTTGCGTTTTGATTTACCTTATACATTGAAACGGAAGTGCATGATGTCACCGTCCTGTACTACGTATTCTTTACCTTCCACGCCCATTTTTCCAGCCTCTTTCACGGCGGCTTCCGAACCATATTTAATGTAGTCTTCGTACTTGATTACCTCGGCACGGATAAATCCTTTCTCGAAATCGGTGTGGATGACTCCTGCACATTGGGGGGCTTTCCATCCTTTACGATAGGTCCAGGCTTTTACTTCCATTTCTCCGGCGGTGATGAAGGTTTCCAGTTCCAGCAGGTGATAAGCCGATTTGATCAGACGGTTTACACCTGATTCTTTCAGACCGACTTCCTGAAGGAACATCTGGCGGTCTTCATAGGTTTCAAGTTCTGCGATATCGGCTTCGGTTTTGGCGGCTACGACTAGAATTTCTGCATTTTCTTCTTTTACGGCTTCGCGTACTTGTTCTACATATTTATTGCCGGTAGCAGCACTTGCTTCGTCCACGTTGCATACGTACATCACTGGTTTGCTGGTCAGCAAGAACAGTTCTTTTGCGATTTTTTGTTCGTCTTTGCTGTCAAATTGTACGGTACGCGCAGATTTGCCTTGTTCCAATGCGTCTTTATATTTAACAAGGATGTCGTACATTTGTTTTGCTTGTTTGTCACCGCCCGTCTGTGCCTGTTTTTGTACTTTTTGAATACGGCTTTCAATGGTTTCCAAATCTTTCAGCTGGAGTTCGGTGTCAATGATTTCTTTGTCACGTACCGGATCTACACTACCGTCTACATGAGTTACATTTTCATCGTCAAAACAACGGAGTACGTGCAGGATAGCATCTGTTTCACGGATATTTGCCAGAAACTTGTTTCCCAGCCCTTCACCTTTGCTAGCCCCTTTTACAAGTCCTGCAATGTCAACAATTTCTACAGTAGTGGGAACGATACGTCCCGGATGAACCAGTTCGGCAAGTTTGGTCAGGCGTTCATCAGGAACGGTGATGACACCTACATTCGGTTCGATGGTACAGAAAGGGAAGTTGGCTGCTTGAGCCTTTGCATTCGATAAACAATTAAAAAGTGTCGACTTTCCTACGTTTGGAAGACCGACAATACCACATTGTAAAGCCATTATCTATTTGTTTTTTTGATTATTATCTATCTATTTGTTTGCAAAGATAACCATTCTTTTTGTATCAGACTTCATATTGAAGTCAGATTTGGCTTTTTTATATGCGAAAAGGGGGAGGCTTGTTACGAAACAGAAAGGGCAACCGTCACGGCTGCCCTTTCGTCGAGTTTTTATGAAAAGTGTTAGATTGTTAGAATAGATTTATTTGTCCATAGTTACGGTCATTTCGGGTACTAATATATATTCTTTCTTTTTAGAGTTCCATTTGTAATATTCAGTAGTCATACTTTTATTGCCATAAGTATAACGAATGCAGAGGTTATTTTCCCAGCGGTTTTTGTTACTGTTCCATTTTTGCGCCTCGTCCTCAGTACGTTGGTTGTTGGCGTCATACTTGTAATTGTGCTTCATATAATTAGTAAGCATGGTGCCTTCCATTTTAAAAATCGTTTCCGAAACAACTACTCCATTTACTTCTTCTGCATTGTAAATCAGGTTGTCACCCGGATTTCCTGCAAAAACTGTAAGGTTAGCAATAAATAAAATTGCTACAACGAGCATTCCTTTCAAAAAATTGATCTTTTTCATGATATTGATATATTAGATTGTTACTTTCATATTGTTTTTAAAAGCGGTGCAAATGTACGAAATAAAATTGAATCTCCTAACATTTCTGCTAGAAAATGATGATATTTTTGCAAAATGTCACTGATTAAACAAATATTAAGAATTATATAAGGGCTATTTGTTATAATTGTCTTGTCTTTGTGTTTTCCACTTATGTTTGGGATGGTAAATGAAAAGCTCAATGGATTGGAAAATACCATTGAGCTTTTATGATATAAATACTTTACATATAGTACTATCTATCTTGCTAATAGTTGGTTTATGTATGCTTTAATGTGCTTCAAGCCAGTTGCTTCCACAACCGCAGTCTGCGCGTAAAGGTACTTGCATACGGTAGGCATTTTCCATCTCTTCAATCACAATCTTCTGTACTTTTTCCTTTCTTCGGGTAGAACGCTGAAATTTAACTCATCATGTACCTGAAGTATCATTTTGGACTTTATACTTTCAGATTGAAAGCGCTGGTATATGCGTACCATAGCTACCTTGATAATATCGGCTGCACTTCCTTGGATAGGAGCATTGATGGCATTCCGTTCGGCATATCCGCGCACAACCGAATTTCTGGAATTGATATCCGGAAGATATCGTTTACGGCCGAATATGGTTTCAATATATCCTTGTCCGCGGGCAAGGTCAATGCTTTTGTCCATATATTCCTTTATTTGGGGATAAGTTTCGAAGTAGCCGTCTATTAGTTCTTTTGCCTCTTTGCGGTCTACATTCATACGTTCTGCCAGTCCGAATACGCTGATGCCGTAGATGATACCGAAATTAGCTGTTTTTGCTTTACTGCGTTGTTCGCGGGTAACTTTGTCTATACTTATCTTATATACTTTGCTGCGGTGGCGGCATGAATGTCATCTCCTTCCTTGAAAGCCTCTATCATATTGGTATCTCCGCTAAGGTGTGCCATAATGCGTAGCTCAATCTGTGAATAGTCGGCGGAGAAAAATTCGCAGCCATCATCGGGGATGAAAGCCTTACGGATTTCCTTGCCGTCTTCGTTGCGGATAGGGATGTTCTGAAGGTTCGGGTTGCTGGAACTGAGCCGGCCGGTAGCAGTGACCGTTTGATTGAACGAAGTATGAATTTTACCTGTTTCTTTATTAATCAATAGGGGCAGAGCATCAATATAAGTACCGAGAAGCTTCTTCAGACCGCGGTGTTCCAATATCTTGCCTACTATTTCGTGTTTTCCTCGCAGACTTTCCAATACTTCTTCACTGGTGACATATTGTCCGGTTTTGGTTTTCTTGGCCTTCTCCACGATGCGCAGTTTGTCAAAAAGCACTTCACCTACCTGTTTGGGTGAAGCTATGTTGAAATCCGTACCTGCCAGTTGGTGCACTTCTTCTTCTATTTGGTTCATGCGGGCGGTGAAATGTTCCGAGGTCTGTTTTAAGGCTTCAGTGTCTACACGTACACCGTTGCGTTCCATATAAGTAAGTACGGGTACCAGGGGCATTTCTATTTCGTAGAAGAGTTTTTCCGCATCGTTGGTTTTCAATTCCTGTTCCAAGATGTTTTTCAATTTCAGTGTGACATCAGCATCCTCGCATGCGTACTTATAGATAGCTTCGGGGGAGAGGTCGCGCATATTCTTTTGACCTTTGCCTTTAGGACCAATCAGTTCTTCGATGTGGATAGTCTGATAATGCAGGTAGATTTCGGCAAGGTAGTCCATGTTGTGACGCAATTCCGGTTGTAGTACATAATGTGCCACCATGGTATCGAACAGGGGACCGCGCACTTCGGTTCCGTAGTTGCCCAGTACCAGCATATCGTATTTTATATTTTGCCCTACTTTCAATACTCCTTCTTTTTCGAAAGCCGGCCGGAACTCATTAACTATTTTTTGCGCTTCAGCCCGATCGGCAGGTACAGGAACATAAAATGCTTGATTTTCGGCATAGCTGAAGCTCATTCCCACGAGTTCTGCGGTGATGGGATCGGTTCCTGTTGTTTCTGTGTCTAGACTGAAAATTTCTTTTGTAAGTAAGTTTTGTAATAATTCAGTTCTTTTCTCTTCTGTATCAACGAGTTGATAGTCGTATTTTAAATTATCTAAACATGCTAGATTCGAATATTTCTCACTTTCCGTCCCTCCGTCGGTAAATTCTGCAAAGAGATTGCCTTGAGGAGAAGACGGGGAAGCGGGTGATTCACCGTTCGAAGCTGGTTCGCCGAAAAGGGAGAGTTGTCCCGAACCGTTCGGCGTATTTCCCTGCCGGGCGCTTCCTCCCGGTGTACGGTTTCGTCCTTGCGGGTCGTTTCCGGTCGCATCGGGGTATGTTCCGGCGAAGGCGGATTTCTTATCTCGGTTGAAAACGCGGTCGATGAGGGTACGGAACTCCATCTCTTCAAAAATCTTCCGTAGTTCCTCTTCATTCGGTTCTTCTCTTTTCAGTTCGTCCATGTTCAAAGCGATGGGGACATCAATCTTGATAGTTGCCAGAAACTTGGAGAATTCAATCATTTTCCGGTTAGTTTCCACTTTGGTCTTCAAGGCTCCTTTCAGTTCGGCAGAGTGGGAGAGGAGGTTCTCGATGCTGCCATATTGCGCGATTAACTTTTGTGCTGTTTTCTCGCCCACGCCCGGACAACCGGGAATGTTGTCGGAACTATCGCCCATCAGTCCCAGCATATCAATGACTTGTGCGGGTGACTGGATATCGAACTTTGCCTTTACCTCTTCTATTCCCATCACTTCAAAACCGCCTGTATGCTTGGGACGGTACATGAAAACATTTCCGCCCACCAGTTGGCCATAGTCTTTGTCCGGTGTCATCATATAAGTAGTGATCCCCCGTTTGCCGGCTTCGGTGGCCAGTGTACCGATCACGTCGTCGGCCTCGTATCCCGGTACTTCCAGAATAGGAATACGGTAGGCCCGTATAATATCCTTTATAATGGGTACGGACAAACGGATTACTTCGGGTGTTTCTTCACGTTGTGCCTTATACTGTTCATAGGCTTCGTGCCGGAAGGTGGGACCGGCGGGATCAAATGCCACACCGATGTGCGTAGGATTTTCTTTCTTCAAGACTTCTTCCAGTGTATTGACAAATCCCAGTACGGCTGAAGTGTTGAAACCCTTGGAGTTAATACGCGGGCTTTTGATGAAAGCGTAATACGCACGGTATATTAATGCATAAGCATCTAATAGAAAAGTTTGTCCATTCTTAAAAATCTTTAGTTTTTTCATTGTAAAAGTACAAAAAAATACCGTATTCCGTCTTTTATTACTACTTTTGTGCACAAATTAACCTGCATGGACAAATTACAGCAAATCAAATTGCCTATTGACAAGGAGTTTGAGGAATTTAGAAGGTTGTTTGACTCTTCGCTCCAAAGTTCCAATTCTTTACTTAGTGAGGTGTTATCCTATATTAAGCAGAGAAATGGCAAGATGATGCGTCCCATATTGGCGTTGTTGATTGCTAAATTATTCGGTGAAATCAATGATTCTACGCTTCATGCGGCTCTTTCATTGGAGTTGCTCCATACGGCCAGCCTGGTGCACGATGATGTGGTGGATGAGAGTGACAAGCGCCGTGGGCAGTCTTCGGTAAATGCTATCTATAATAATAAGGTGTCGGTTCTGGTAGGCGACTATATGCTGGCAACCAGCCTGAAGCATTCTGCCATGACCCGCGAGATTACAATTGTAGATTTGGTGGCTTGTTTGGGACAGAACTTATCTGAAGGCGAGATTATTCAATTGGCGAATATTAATGCTTCTGAGTTCTCGGAAGAAGTGTATTATGATGTCATTCGTAAAAAGACGGCTGCATTGTTTACTGCCAGTGCGGAAGCGGGGGCTATTTCGGTGCATGCATCCGATGAAATGGTGAAAAATGCTCGTCTGTTTGGCGAAATGATTGGTATTGCTTTCCAGATAAAGGATGATATTTTCGACTATTATTCTTCTGATGAGATAGGTAAACCTACCGGGAACGATATGCGTGAAGGGAAGCTGACATTGCCGGCTTTGTATGTGTTGAATATGTTTGATGATGAGGAGATGCGGAAACTGGCGCTACGCATCCGGGCATTAGACGCTTCGGATGAAGATATTGCCCGTTTCATCGAATATACTAAGGTGAAGGGAGGGATAGAGTATGCCAGGCAGGCAATGGTGGATTATCGTAATAAAGCGTTGGCTTTACTTCCACAATCAGCCGGTCAAGCTGTAAAAGATGCTTTGACTGCTTATATTGATTATGTGATTGAAAGAGATAAATAGTACGATTGTTGAAGATATGTACTTCAAAAAGTTCGGGCGTAGTCCTTTATACAATAAGGATCACGCCCGAACTTTTTTGAGGTACGCCTTTCTTTGGTAGTTTAAAATAACCGGAATAGATAAGGCTCATTCCGGTCACTTTAAATGTGGTTGTTATTTAAATAGTGAAACAGTTCTTTGTTTAGAAGAACTTGGTTTCTTGGCCTACAATTTCTGAGAGAAGCAGATTGGCCAGGCGGCTTGTTCCTAAGCGGAATAACTCGTTTGTCAGCCATTCTTCACCTAACACTTCTTTTACAATGGTATAGTAAACCAAAGCATCGTGTACGGTATTAATTCCTCCGGCGGGTTTGAATCCTACTTTGCGGCCTGTTGTCATATAGTATTCTTTGATAGCCTCGCACATCACCAAGGCAGCTTCAGGAGTAGCGGCGGGGTTTTCCTTTCCGGTAGAGGTTTTGATGAAATCGGCTCCGGAATACATCGATAGAATGGACGCTTTTTTGATGTTGGATGCGCTTCCCAGTGCTCCGGTTTCCAAGATCACTTTCAGGTGATGCTCACCACATACAGCTTTTAATTCTTCTATTTCATCACACATTCCTTCGTAATCCCCACTCAGGAACTTGCCTACCGGGATAACGATATCTATCTCATCGGCTCCGGTATGGAGAGCCATGGCTGTTTCGGCTACCTTTACTTCGGTAAAGGTTTGCGAGGAGGGAAAACCGCCCGATACACAGGCTATGTTTACATGATCTGCTTCCAAGGTGTCGTTGACTACTTCTGCCATATTAGGATATACACAGATTGCGGCTACATTGTCCAGATCGGGGTACTTGTCAACAAATTCATTTACTTTTCCGGTGAATTTCATTACACTTTCATCTGAATCAGTACACTTTAAAGTGGTTAGGTCAATGCAATGGAACAGGAATTTCTTTACGTCCGGTGTATTGTTTTCTGCTACATGTTTTTCGATGAGTAGGGCAGTTTTCGCTTTTACATCCTCATCGTGCAAACGGATGTTATACTTGGCAAGTGCTTCTTCGTACTTGCTGTGCTCAGGTCCATGATCGTGGTCATGACGATGTTCATGTCCACCTTCGAATTCGTGATTATGTTCCATAATTCTTTATAATTTGGGATTGTTTTTATGTCTGTCTTTATCTCTATTTGTTTTCTTCTCCAAGTTTTGACGGAAGGCTTCGGTCAGGTTTACTCCGGTCTGGTTGGCCAGACAGATAAGGACCCACAGTACATCTGCCATTTCATCGGCAAGGTTGTCTTTCTCTCCTTGCTTGAAAGACTGATCTCCGTATTTGCGTGCCATCACACGTGCCAGTTCGCCTACTTCCTCGGTCAGAACGACCATATTGGTCAGTTCGCTGAAGTAACGTACACCATACGTTTTAATCCAGCGGTCCACTTCTTTTTGTGCTTCTTCCAGTGTCATTATTCCTTGTTTTTGGTGTCCATACATATAGTAACAGGACCGTTGTTCAGAAGTTCAACTTTCATGTCTGCTCCGAATTCTCCGGTTCCTACTTCTTTGCCCAGACCGATGCTCAGTTCTTGGCAGAAATAATTGTAGAGGGGGATGGCTACATCGTGCTTTGCAGCACGGATATAGGAGGGACGGTTGCCTTTTTTTGTAGATGCGTGTAGTGTGAATTGGCTGATCACCAATATGTTGCCTCCTACCTCTAGGATAGATTTATTCATGACTCCATTTTCATCGTCGAAGACTCTCAATCCTATTATTTTTTTGCATAACCAGTCGGCATCTTCTTGTGTATCAGCTTCTTCAATGCCAACCAATATCATGAATCCTTCTTTTATCGCCGATTTGCATACGCCTTCTATGGTAACAGAGGCGTGGCTTACTCGTTGAATAACTACTCTCATATTTATATTCTTTAATTTCTTGTTAGAAAAATTCTAGTTGTTTATCGGTAATGTTTCCGCTTCTACAATGGACAATATGTTGCCGGCTTGCCTGGACTGATACGAGGCAGAGCATGTCCCTGTAGTAGATGTATGCAAAGGTAGGAAATCCCTTTTATTCTGTGAGATTTTCTTTGATATTTTTAGCGGCTGCTTCACCTACCACGGCTGCAATCTCTTCCAGTGAGGCTTGCCTGATGCGGCTGACGCTTTTGAATGTTTTCAGCAGGGCGGTCTTTCTTTTTTCGCCTATTCCCTTGATATTGTCCAAAGCGGACGCCACCTGACTCTTGCTTCGTTTGTCCCGGTGGAAGGTGATGGCGAAGCGGTGTACCTCGTTCTGTATGTTTTCCAACAGATGGAACAAGGGAGTGCTTTGCTTCACACCGATGGTCAGCGGAGGGAATCCGTATAACAATTCCGAGGTACGGTGCTTGCGGTCTTTGGCCAGTCCGGCTATGGGGATATCCAGATGAAGTTCGTCCTCTATCACTTCTCTCACCACTTCCATTTGCCCCTTTCCACCGTCGGTAATGATGAGGTCGGGCAAGGGAACCTTCCTCTATGGCACGGCTATACCGGCGGCGTACCACCTCTTTCATCGAGGCGTAATCGTCGGGTCCGGTCACAGTCTTGATGATGTATTTCCGGTACTCCTTCTTGCTTGGTTTCGCCTTTTTGAAAACGACGCAGGCGGCCACCGCGTCCGAGCCTTGAATATTGGAATTATCGAAACATTCGATGTGGTTCGGTAGTTTTTTCATGTGCAGCTGCTCCTGGATTTCTTTCATCAGACGGACGCTTCTTTGTTCAGGATTCAACTTTTCCGCCTGTTTCAAGCGGTCCACTTTATACTGTTTCACGTTCATTACGGAAAGATCCAGCAAATGCTTCTTTTCTCCTCGTTGGGGAACGGTAAAGGATACATTGTTCATCTCCATATCCAGTTCAAAAGGTACGATGATTTCGCGGGAAGTGCTCTTATATCGTTCACGCATCTCAATAATGCCCAATTGTAGAAGTTCTTCTTTCGTTTCGTTCAGACGTTTCTTGTATTCGAAGGTGAAGGCTTGGTTGATGCATCCGTTTGTGATATGCAGATAGTTGATATAGGCTGAATTTTCTTCCATTTCAATGGAGAACACATCCACATTATGAATGATGGAATTAACGACTTCGCTCTTGGAACGATAGTTTTCTATCAAGTCATATTTCTCTTTTATTTTCTGTGCTTCCTCAAATTTCATTTCGGCAGCAAGCGCTTGCATCTCTTCCATCAGCAGGTCACTTACAATCTGGGTATCTCCTTTCAGAATATTTTTGATTTCACCGATATTCTTCATGTATTCTTCGTGTGGCTGCTGCCCGATGCAGGGCCCTTTGCAGTTCTTTATGTGATATTCCAGACATACGTTGAACTTGCCGGCGCGAATGTTTTCGGGACTTAGATTGAGTTTGCAGGTACGGATGGGGTAGAGCTTTTTGATCAAGTCCATCACGGCAAGCATGGAGGGCATGTGACTGTACGGACCATAATAAGAGGACCCGTTGCGGATGACTTGCCGGGTTTTGAAGATACGTGGGAAATATTCGTTGCTTACACAAATAGAGGGGTAAGTCTTGTCATCTTTCAGCAATACATTGTAACGTGGCTTGTATTTCTTTATCAGGTTGTTTTCGAGTAAAAGAGCGTCTTCTTCTGTTTTTACCACGATATAACGGATATCTGCAATTTTGCTGACCAGCAATCGTGTCTTGCCGTTGGGGTGTTCTCTATTAAAATAAGAAGAGACTCTGCGCTTCAGGTTTTTTGCCTTTCCAACGTAGATAATGGTTCCTTCGGAGTTCAAGTATTGGTAAATGCCGGGGCTGTCGGGCAGGTTTAGTACAATTCCTTTCAGATAATCATTGGTTGTAATCTCTTCTTTTCCATACATGCTTATTGAATATTGCCGGTTGGCAGAACTGTTTCTTGAGTTGATGTTGCAACCGCAACATCCTATATCTTTCGGTTGTAACATTATATATCTTCAAGCTGTAACATTATATATCTTACAGCCTGAAGATATATATCTTTCGGTTTCATCGTCCATCTCATTCCATAGATCTCTTTTTATTGTGAACGATGATGGGGCCCGTTTTGACGGACATGTTGTGTGACACTATAAAGTAAGCAGTGTATCCACCGTGATATCTTCGGGGAATGCCTTTCTGCCGTTCAGACCTCCCAGTTCGATAATGAAATTGATGAAAATCTTTTTGGCGCCACATCTTTGTACCAAGCGATGAGTGGCCGCCATGGTTCCGCCGGTAGCCAATAAATCATCGTGCAGCAGAACCACGTCGTTCTCATCGATGGCGTCTTTATGTATCTGAATGGTGTCGGTTCCATACTCTTTTGCGTATGTTTCCTCTACTACTTCTGCGGGAAGTTTGCCCGGCTTGCGTGCCATCACGAATCCGGCACCTAACCGTGCCGCCAGCGCACCACCCATAATGAAGCCACGCGATTCAATACCTACTACTTTGGTGATGCCTTTGTCCTTGTACATCTCGTATAGAGTATCTAGTATTTCCTGCAAGCATTCGGGGTTTTTGAACAGGGTTGTCACATCGTAAAACAGAATTCCCGGAATGGGAAAATCTGGAATTTCTCTTAAGTTTGCTTTAAGCGTTTCTTTGCTCATAACCAGTATTTTATTGTTAGTCTATTAAATTACTTGTTTCACGTGAAACATACCTTGTTTCACCGTCCCAGCAGGACTAGTAAGACATTGATGTCGCTAGGAGAGATACCCGGTATGCGGCTGGCTTGGGCCAAAGTCTCGGGATCTATCTTCATCAGTTTCTGCCGGGCTTCGGTAGAGAGCGAATTCAATGAGTTGTATCGAACTTGCCTTTGATGCGGATGGCTTCCAGACGATGTATCTTGTCGGCGATCATTCGTTCGCGGTCAATGTATCCTGGTATTTGATCAGCACTTCGGCAGCTTCAATCACTTCTTCTTTACGGTCGGTGATTTGGTCCAGCATGGCTTTGAAAGCCGGAATGTGGCCGGCTATATTTTCGATAGTAATCTGCGGACGGTTCAGCAGGTCGATTAGTTTGCAGCCGTGTGTCAGACGGGCAGTACCCAAACTTTCCAAAGCATCATTGATTAATGCGGCTTTGATGGAGAAGGTTTTGGCAAAGTCGATGATTCGGCTCACGGCTTCCCGTTTGCTGCAAAGATGTTCGTAACGGTCTTGTTTTACCAGTCCCAGCTTGTAGGCGCGTTCGGTAAGGCGCATATCTGCATCGTCTTGTCGGAGCAGGATGCGGTATTCGGCACGGGAGGTGAACATACGATAAGGTTCGTCCACACCTTTTGTAACCAGATCGTCAATCAAGACACCGATGTAGGCCTCGTCCCGTCCCAGTGTGAACGGTTCGCCACCGTGGCAATTGATGTGTGCGTTGATGCCGGCAATGATTCCCTGTCCGCCTGCTTCTTCGTAACCGGTAGTTCCGTTTACTTGTCCGGCAAGGAACAGGTTCTTGATTATTTTCGATTCCAACGTATGTTTCAGTTGGGTGGGGTCGAAGTAATCATATTCGATGGCGTATCCCGGACGATAGACTACCAAGTCCTTAAATGCGGGTACTTTCTTCAATGCCGCCAACTGTATGTCCATGGGCAGTGAAGAAGAGAACCCGTTCAGGTAAAGTTCCTGTGTGGTTTCTCCTTCGGGTTCCAGGAAAAGCTGATGTTGCGGCTTGTCGGGGAAGGTTACGATTTTGGTTTCTATACTGGGACAATAACGCGGTCCGATGCTTTGGATTTGTCCGTTGAAAAGGGGAGAGTCGGGCAGACCTTTCCGTAGTATCTCGTGTACCTCTTCGTTGGTAAAGCAGGTCCAGCATTGCAGTTGTTTCAGTTTGCGCGGTTCGCTCATGAACGAAAAGCGATGGAAGTCGTTTTCTCCGTCCTGTGTTTCCATCAGGTCGTAGTGTACGCTGCGCCCGTCTATGCGGACAGGCGTACCGGTCTTCATGCGTCCGGCGGTGATTCCCTGGCGGGTGATTGATTCGGTCAGATGGTAGGAGGCAGGTTCAGCCATGCGTCCTCCTGCCAGTTGTTTATGCCCGATGTGCATCAGCCCGTTCAGGAAGGTTCCTGCGGTGAGCACGATACATTTAGCATGGAAAGTCACTCCCCAGCAAGTCATGACTCCGGTCGCTTCGCCGTTTTCCACGATTAGTTCTTCTACGGTATCTTGCCAAATGTGCAGATTGGGAGTATTCTCCAGAATCTCGCGCCATGCCCAGATAAACTTGCCGCGGTCACATTGGGCGCGGGGGCTCCACATAGCGGGACCTTTGGAGCGGTTGAGCATACGGAACTGTATGGCTGTACGGTCTGTAACCAGTCCCATGTAGCCACCTAATGCGTCTATCTCTCTTACGATTTGTCCCTTGGCGATGCCACCTACGGCAGGGTTACAACTCATTTGCCCGATTTTGTTCATATCCATGGTAATCAGGCAGGTCTTCGAACCCATGTTGGCTGCGGCCGCGGCTGCTTCACAGCCTGCGTGTCCGGCGCCTATTACAATAACGTCGTACTTAAAATCCATTGATTTATTTCTTTTTACCGATTGCAAAATTACGAATTTTACTCTGTAAAGCGGTGATAATACGGTTAAAAAGAATGTGTGGCGGCAGAAATCTGTTTCTGCCGCCACATCATACAAACGCTATTCTTAAAGTAAACTATTTCCTGTTATTTCTTGTCCGGAGCAGGAGGGGTGTCGGTCGGGCGTTTCTTTCCGTCCTTGTCTACCGGTTCAAAATCCTCTTTCTCCGGTTTATTCTGTGCATTTCCTTTCGAGGAAGGATTGACAATGTTCTGATAGGTATCATGAATGGGAAGCTTGTCTAGAATACCCAGTGCGGGAGCCACTTTGCTGACCACATTCTGCAAGAAATTGGACGTTGTGCCGTTGCCACCGTCAAATACAGTAACATTTCCCAGTTGGATATGTTCAAATGCCTTAACCTGTTCCGAAGCGATTTCCTTCCATTGGTCAACCATCTTGTATTGGATGGCGATTTCGGGATTGCGCTCGGCAGCCTTCACCATGGCCTCGAAACCTTCCGCTTCGGCCAGCAAGGACTTCTTCTTGCCTTCCGCTTCTGCTTCCAGTTTCATCTGGATGGCCTTGGCTTCCGCCTGTGCTTTGGCCAGGATAGCTTCCGCTTCTGCATTTGCCTTACGTTTTATTTGCTCGGCCAATGCGTCCGCATCCAAGATGGCCTGCTGTTTGGCTATTTCGGCAGGAACAATCTTATCCGCTTTCAAGGCCTGTTCTACTTTGCGGGCTTTCGCTTCTTCTATTTCACGCTGTGCGTTTTCCTGTGCGGTGAGGACGGCAGCTTGTGTCCGGGCTTGTGCTTCACCGGCTTTTCTAGAGGCTTCCGCCTTGGTAACTTCCAGTTCCGCATTGCTTTCGGCAACCTCTTTGGCAGCGTTATTTTGCCCGATGGCCGATTTCTTTTGTGCTTCCGCCTGCTTTATTTCCATATCGGATTGGAGCTCTGCCGTACGGCTTTCCTGTTCGGTACGCGCCTGTTCCTTGTTCACCTCCATAGAGGCACTGGCTTTGGCGATACGTGATTCTTTTTCGGCATTTTCTTCTGCTACTTTCGATTCACGTTCCTTGTCGGCTATGGCTACTTTAATTTCCTCGTCACGTTGCGTATCGGCCAGTTGAGTGTTCTTGTCGCGGTTGGTTTCCGCTACTTTGGTGGCACGTTCTTTTTGTTGTTCCGCAATCTTGATGGCACCCAGTTTCTGTTGTTCTTCAATGTTAGCCAAGGCTTCGTTCTTGGCTTTCGCTTCGGCTTCTTTTCCCAGATTGACGATATAATCGGCTTCATCGCGGATATCGCTGATGTTGATGTTCATCAGGTAAAGACCGAATTTCTTCAATTCGGAGTCGATGTTCTTGCGGCAGTTCTCAAGGAATGTATCACGATCACTGTTCAGTTGTTCGATGGTCATGTCGGCAATGACCAGACGCATTTGTCCGTAAACAACGTCTTTAATCAGTTCCTGTTGTGCTTCGATATTCAGTCCCAGTAAGCGTTCGGCTGCATTCTGCATAACTTCGGGCTCTGTGCTTACGGCCACAGTGATGGTAGTGGGCACATCTACGCGGATGTTTTGTTTGGAAATGGCACCGGTCAGTTTGCAGTCAATCTGCATGGGTTTCATGTTCAGGAAAGAGTATCCCTGGATAATGGGCCATACAAAAGCGGCTCCTCCGTGATACAGTTTAGCCGATTTCTTGTCGCCGGTCTTACCATATACTACCAATACCTCGTCGCTCTTGCACTTGCGGTAACGACTTAAAATCCCGACGATGGTCAGGACGATGACAGCTACCAGAATAGCTGCATAAATGAGAATCTGCTCATCCATAAATGATTGCGTTTTTAGGGTTTATTTAATCAATATAATAGATTCCTTCCTTGTAATCCTTCAGTGTGAGGATATCGCCTTCCCGGTAGCTTTACCCTGTATGCTCCGCACGGTAAGTTCTCTTTGTGCGCCATTGATGGCGATATAGACCACATAGTTTGTTCCTGCCTGTTCTTGTTCTTGGCAGCGGGTATATATTTCGCATTTCCTGCCTATTAATTCTTCTCCCTGTTCGGGCTTGTTTTCTTGTTTCAGCTTATAGCAGAGTTTATAAATCCAAGCCAGGACGAAGACAAAAAAGCTGCCGCTTATCACGGCGCCCAGGTAATGTAAGACAATGTAGGGAGGCTGGCATAAATACATGAACCAACCGAAACCCATGCAGAAATGAATCAGTCCTTTGAAGGAGAGTACGCTGCTCATGTCTATATCGGCGTTGCCATCGGCATTAACGTCTATGTCGGTGTCCATACTGCCGAAAGATGGATAAGATGAATTGCAGAAGAAAGATTCCCGTACTTACTAATGCAGCGAAAAAATATACGTTAGCTTCCATATATTTTGTGTTTATCTGTTTTTCAATTCACAAAATAAAGCAATTAATCCGAAAAAGCAAGAAGATAAGGGAAGAAATGTAGCTGTGTATGTACAGCTTTCGACGTTTTTTATCCGTCCGGCGGAAAGTTTTCCTAATTATGGGCATGTCTTTAAAAGGTTACGGGCAATCATTCTTGCGAACTATGCCCGTAGCTTTTATAGGTTGTTCTGCCTTGTATGTCCTGTTATAGGGAAATCAATGCCAGCGCTTTGTTTTCGGCGGCTTCCATAATCTCCCGTTCACCGGGGCCTTTGTCGTTGATGCCGCACAAGTGCAGGATACCATGAATAATCACCCGGTGAAGCTCGCGGTCGTAGGGTTGCTCAAATTGTTCTGCATTGCTGCGGACAGTATCCAAGCTGATGAATAAGTCGCCGGAAATACGGTCGCCTTCACAATAGTCGAAAGTGATGATATCCGTGTAATAATCATGTTGCAGATACTGTCGGTTCACTTCCAGAATTTTATCGTCCGAACAGAAGATGTAGGCGATTTCTCCCACTCTTTTTCCATAGCAGGCGGCTACTTCTTTAATCCATCCGGTGGTTTCTTTCCTTTTTGATATCGGGCATTTTTACCCCTTCGGTTTGATAACTTATCATAGGCTGATTATTTTTTTATAATGTACAAAGATAAGGAAAGTATTTCAGCCGAAGAAAAGATAACAGATAAGAATAGCTGCAATGACCCCTGCCGCATCGGCTAGCAGTCCGCAAGGAACGGCGTGGCGTGTCCTCACTATTCCTACGCTGCCGAAATATACCGCCAGAATATAAAAGGTGGTGTCTGTGGAGCCTTGGAAGATACAGGACAGTCGGCCTACAAAGGAATCGGGACCGTATGTGGTCATGGCATCTACCATCAACCCTCGTGCCCCGCTTCCGCTCAAAGGTTTCATCAGCGCCGTAGGGAGCGCTCCTACGAAATCACTGTCGATACCGCATAGCTTTACGGCGTTGCCGATACCGTCAATCAAATAGTCCATCGCACCCGATGCGCGGAAGACTCCGATACCTACCAGTATGGCTACCAGATAAGGAATGATGCGCACGGCGGTGCTGAATCCTTCTTTGGCCCCTTCGACAAAGGAGTCGTAGACATTGATTCTTTTTCTGATCCCTGCCACAATAAAGCCGATGATGATAAGGAATAGGAAAACATTGGCGAAAGTGGTGGAGTAAATATCTATCTGATCTCGTGACAAGGTATTGAAGAAATAAATAATTCCTGCTACCAGCAAACTCATTCCTCCTAAAAAGAGGAGGATAGTGCGGTTAAACAGATTGATTCTCTGATAAATACTTACTGCTACAATGCCTGCAAAAGTGGAGAAGAAGGTTGCCAGCAGGATGGGTACAAATATATCTGTAGGTTGGGTTGCTCCCAGCTGTGCACGATATACCATGATGCTGATAGGAATCAGTGTAAGCCCTGATGTATTCAGTACCAGAAACATGATCATGGGATTGCTGGCAGTATCTTTCTTGGAGTTCAATTCTTGCAGGCCCTCCATTGCTTTCAGTCCTAAGGGAGTGGCGGCATTATCCAGCCCCAGCATATTGGCCGCCAGGTTCATAAAGATACTGCCTGTTACTGGATGTCCTTTGGGAATATCGGGAAAAAGTTTGCTGAACAGAGGTCCCAGCAATCGGGAAAACAGAGTGATGACTCCGCCCTGTTCACCTATTCTCATGATACCCAGCCAAAGAGAAAGGACACCGGTCAGTCCCAATGAAATCTCAAAAGCGGTTTTGGAGGAATTGAAAGTAGAGTTGATAATTTCGGGAAACACTTGTGTGTCGCCTAGGAAAACGAGTCGCATCAACGCTGTCACGAAGGCTATCAGAAAAAAGGCTATCCAAATGTAGTTCAGAACCATATCGCTAGTTTTATTAGTAATAACTCGGACAAAAGTAGTCAAATTATTCGTTTTTGAATTAGAAAAGATTCAATTCTCTTATTTTTATTTCCAATCTTTGTTTGAACACGATAGCAAAATAGTATGAAATGATTTTAAGGGCAAACTACTCTCTCATTTGATTATTTCGATGAACGGGACGAGAAGGAAGCGTTTAAGCGATTCTCGCGAGTTTAAAGAATATCAAAAAGAGTAAAAAAGACGTTTGGTAGTTTGCTATTTGTCGGGTATATAAAGAAAAATGTTTTTTATGGATTTAAATATGCTTTGAAATGGATACTAATGAAATGTAAAATAACTCTTGGAATAAGTCTGTTCTAGAAGAAACGGATAATATAAGAATCGAAATAGTTAGGAAAAAGAGTTTTGTTGGTCGGATCTGATAATAAAAGGTTATATTTGTGCAAATATGCAGTGTGAATTCTGTAGTAGAAGGAAGGCATTGACGTAATAACAAGTAATAAGAGGGGGGATATATGATGAAAACCGAGGAAATAAAAGATTAGTTCAAGCAGTTTGAAAGTATCGTTTGTGATTATCATGGAGTAAAGTGTTGGAGTGTACGCGAGTTGTATTCCTTATTGGGTTATACCCAGTGGAGAAACTTTGAGACCATCATCAATAAAGCGAAAGCTGCTTGCACGAATGCAGGTGAAGATGTGGCCTACCATTTTGCTGATGTCAGCAAAATGGTTTCTGTGGGGTCTGGTGTAGAAAGAGAGATAGATGATATCTATCTTACCCGTTATGCCTGTTATTTGACTGCTCAAAACGGTGATGCGCGTAAACCGGCTATAGCTTTTGCTCAAAACTACTTTGCTGTTCAGACAAGGCGTGCAGAATTGGTGGAACAACGTCTGTTGGATTATGAGCGGGTTCAAGCACGGACTGAATTGGCTGAAACGGAAAGCTGTTATCGGGTGTGCTTTATGAACGCGGAGTAGATAGTAAAGGTTTTGCCATTATCCGTTCAAAAGGAGATAAAGCCTTGTTTTGTCTTGACACAGCGTTGTTAAAACGTAAACTTGGTGCGCCCGACAGTCGTCTGCTGGCCGATTTCTTACCAACCATCAGCATTAAGGCAAAAGATTTTGCTGCCGAGATGGCTTCTATTAACGTACAACAAAAAGATCTTTATGGACAGTCATCAATTGAAAAAGAACATATTGAGAATAATACGGCTGTTCGGAATATGATGGTAAGCCGGGGAATCTATCCGGAACAATTGTCAGCAGGCGAAGATTTAAAGAAAGTGGAACGCCGTTTGAAATCAGAAGAAAAGAAAATAACTAAGAAATAATGAAGGAACCGCTTGAGGAGAAACTATAAATGAGCTGAAACGGTTTGCTCACTTTCACATGCTTCAGTAAATAATTCTTGTGATGTCTGGTTAGGCAAAATAGAGCTTTTAGCCATATACTCTTTATTATTGGCATAGATAAAGAGTACGCTTCCCCCTTTTATCGTATTGATAATAGGTTTGGTCAGTGCCTGTGGTAAAGCCGGACAACCGAAGCTTCGTCCCAGTCTGCCTGATTTGCAGACGGAAGGGTTGGCGTATGCGGCGCCATGAACTACGATGGCACGTTCACGGGCCCGGTCATTGATTCCTTTTTCCAGCCCGTCCAATAAAAGGGAGTATCCGTTTCTGCCTTGATAAGTGTTTCCGGTAAGATAGAAGCCGAGGGAACTTTTATAAGAGCCGACTTCGTTGGAGAAAGAGGTAGCATAGTTCTCGCCGCTGTTTTTCCCATGAGAGACCACTGATGAGTATAGCATCTTTTTCTGTTCCATGTCAAAGACAAACAAACGTTTTTCGGTAGAGGGTTTGGTGAAATCAATCAATGTCAGTATGGATTTGCTTTTTTTGTTTAATCAAGTTGTATCCTGCCACAGCCTGTCGGAATGCCAGGAAATTGACCACCCCTCCCAATTGCATATCTTCGAATAATTGTTCGCCGTCCATTTTTTGAGGTGCAGGGACAGATGTAGCAACTTTCTTTTCGGGTGTAGCCGTCCGGGTCGATACATTGCTCGACGGAAAGAGGAATAGGAACAGGAGTAAAAAAGCTTTCTGCATACGTATGGAAAAACTGGATAACGGGTGCAAAGTTACGCACATTTCTATTCCAAAACAAATATAATCGTCTCATTAACAGGTGCCCATTCGAAAATAAACTTGGCATGAGAGGTGGCATTTCTTACACACATATGTGAGCGGGGGATGGTACCCAACGTATAACTGTATTCTATGATCCCTGTTGCCGGTGCATTGGTGGGTACTCCGTGAATATAACCACCATTATTGAAACGGCTGGCGTAAGGTGCAAAACCACCGGTGGCGGCAGAACCGTCTTTTAGAAAAATCATCTTGGTCTTTTTCTCTTGCAGAACGAACATACCCAATGGAGTTTCTTGGGCGTATGGAGGACGATGTTGTCCTGTTGTAGCAGGATTCATGCTACGTATCAGCCAGTAGCCCTTTTCTTTCCGTTCCAAAGTAGTTATATTCTGATTATGGCGGTCTATAAAATAGCTTTGTTGAACACTACGCTGTCGGGAATCAGTTTTATATATTTTGTCGGAGCATACCATTCGCCACCTATAAAGACAGGTTCTACTTTGGTGAACTTTCCTTCCTCACCTAGGTGACGGGTAAGAAGTCCATCCAGTCCGTAGCGTTCGGCAGTAAGGGTGTCATCTGTTAGGGAAAAGAGGAATTCCCTGATAGCGTTCCACTCCCAATGTGTCGGCTATCCGTTTGTATGCATCCCTTTTAAAACTTTTCACTAAAGGCGCTTCTCCGTTCCGGTTTTTATAATTCTGTAAGATGCACCATTGTGCCGGCTTTTTTCGAATATTCTCCAACAATGCCAGCCGCTCCTTTATTTTCTCCCATTGGAAATGGCGGGTGGTGTCTTTATAAGGATAGGTATCCTTCAAAGTATGTTTATCATACAGCAGTTCCTTGTCAAGCCTGATGTCTTCGGGTTTGATATCTTTTTCTACAATCTCGGTGATGGCTTCTGTCACAGTATTGTGTACCTCTGTTATCACTTCCTTAATTTCGCTATTTGCTTTCGAGGTACACGAGCAGATTGTACAGAAACCGGTCAATAAATATATGAATTCTATTCTTTTCATCATAGACACAGGTTTGTGGCTCTTCTACAAATATAATTCTTTAAAAGGAATAAACATGCGTTTTTGTTTTTAAATGCAGTGAAAAATTCCTGTTTCTTTGAACAATCTCCCCTATTGCATACCTTATAAAGGACCGCTGGGAATAATCGTTTATCTTGGCTTGAGGTTTTTACAGAAAAAAAGAATCAACTTAAAAACAAGTATTATGGTGGAATCAACTAGAGTAAGAAGTAAAAGATTATCCTTTTCAGGTAAGAAGACACTGTCTTCCTTTATGCAAGTGAATATTGCCAGTCTGAGACAATCGGGAAAATTGCGTACCAGTGAGACGTATAGAGCTACACTGAACAGTTTTATGAAATTTATGGATGGCAAGGATGTTCTGTTGAGCAATATGGATGCCGAGTTGATGATGGGGTATGAAACTTATTTAAAGGAGCAGGGAGCAAGTATGAACACCGTTTCTTTTTATATGCGTATTTTGCGTGCAACGTATAATCGTGCAGTAGATAAAGGGGTGATCAGACAGCGTTTTCCTTTTAAGCACGTCTATACGGGAGTGGAAAAAACGGTGAAGCGGGCCATTTCTTTTAAAGTAATCAGACAACTGAAGGAGATGGATTTAAGTCACTCTCAGTCAATGGAGTTTGCGCGTGATATGTTTATGTTCAGCTTTTATACCCGGGGAATGTCATTTGTGGACATGGCTTTTCTTAAAAAAACAGATTTAAATAATGGTATGCTGACTTATAGAAGAAAGAAAACCGGTCAGTTGCTTTCCATCAGATGGGAGAAATGCATGCAGGATATAGTGGATAAATATCCCGGAAACTATTCGACTTATCTGCTTCCTATTATAATTCATATCAGGAAAGATGAAAGATTGCAATATAAAAATTCAATTTGCTTGGTGAACAGAAGGCTAAAAGAAATAGGGAAAAAGTTGGGGCTTGTTCATCCTTTGACTATGTATGTGGCGCGCCATTCATGGGCCAGTGTTGCCAGAGGCAAACATATTCCTCTTTCTGTGATAAGTGAAGGGATGGGACATGATTCGGAAAAAACGACTTTGATTTATCTGGCAGCATTGGATACCACCGTGATAGACAAAGCGAATATGGTGGTGCTGAGGGAATTCTTGTGATAATAGGGTAAAGATATTGTTTCTTGTCAAAAAGAGGATATCATATCACAAGGTATCCTCCATTTGACGGGATCAGTGTGTCTAGTATTTGCTTAATAAATGTGTGTTTGTTCTCTCTAAAGATGATAGCACTTTCTGATGTGGCTGAGTTGAATATGTTTGTTGCAAGGTCGGCACAGCCTATGATCTCTTTATTGTTATCTTTTGTCAGAAGATACCTTATAGTAAAGGAGAATCGGATTACAGATAGATTTTGAAACAATTGCCATAAACCATTATGCTGTTTTTGTCCACCTATTTGTTATGAAAAAAATATCAGCTTCCAAATATTCAATATTTTTCCGTAATATGACAATTGTCATAGGTTTGTTTTTTTATGTGAATTATAGCTGATACAACTATTTTTTAATAGACAAACTTGAATAAAAGAAAAGGCAAAGTTTACTTGGGTTTTATTCTTTGATTTTGGAGATAATCCTCTTATTACAAGAACTTTATAGAAAAAATACTAAGTTGGAATATTATATATCTCTTATTAAGAGATATATATTTTGTCGCAAATTTAAGCAAAGTTTTGAGAATTAGAACAATTTAGCAAGGAAATTTAATAATTGATTCAAAAAAAACGTTTTCTGAATACATGATTTAGTCTTTCAAAGTATTCTTGTGTGAATGTATTTTGTTGATTTATAATGTGTTATATATCTCTTATATATCTCTTAATAAGAGATCTATCGTATAACTGATGACACGCCATATAATAATGTATGGTTGTGAAGATGTTAAAGCGAAGATTAAAAGTAAATAAAAATATGGACTATCTATTCTTGAGACGACACAGACGGACTGCTACTTCGAATAGGCAGAAAAGCCTGCTTCTTAAGGCTGCTGAACGCCAGTGGGAACTACAGTTCGCCAATAAGGGGACTGAAGGGAGAAAGGTGGATTGTGCCCTATATAAATGTATATTGTATAACCTTGAAATAAAGCAAGTTTTTGGATTCGGAGCTTTCTTTGAAAAAGTTTAGCGTTATGATAGACACCAACCAAACTTACCTGTCGAATGTGGTAAACAAGTATTTCAACTGCAATTTGAAGGAGTTGCTGAATACTTACCGTGTGGAATATGCCAAAGAGTTACTCCATGCTGGGAAATGTTCATTAGAAGAACTCCCACAGCGATGTGGCTTTGCCTCTAGAAGTGCTTTTTATGCCTCTTTAGTAAAATAGTCGGAATGTCTCCTTTGCGCTTTCTAGCTCGAGAACAGAATAATTCGCTCTTAGAATCAATGATTTATGTATAATCAATTTTAGTTTTTTAAATTTATAAATTTAAAGTTTTTCTATTATGAACAAAAAGTTTTTAAGTGCAATCCTGTTTGGTGCCTTGATGGTTACCTCGACAGGAACATTTGTATCTTGTAAGGACTATGATGATGACATCGACAGCTTGAACGAGAAAGTGGACAAGCTGACTAAAGATTTGTCTGAATTACAGGCCGCAGCTGGAAAATATGTCACAGCTGTCAAGTATGATGCGGCAACAGGTAAGTTGACTGTTACCGGCGGTAACGGTGAAACTTTCCAACTTCCGATGCCTGCTGAACTTCCCACTTACTCTTTGAAAGTTGTAGATGGTAAGATACAGTTGTTAGATGGTGACAAGGTCGTTTCTGAAGCACCCCTGCCTACAACTGATGCTCCTGCGGCATTTGATCCTACTTTGTTGAAGTGGAACAATGGCTATCTGTATTATGGAGATGTAAAAATCTCAGGTGTAGAGAAACCTCAAAGCGTTGGTTCTATTACAGAAGTGAAAGATGAAGAAACTGGTGAGGTGATTGGCTATGTCATTGAACTAGATGGAAAATCTGCTACATTCTCTTTGGTTGCTGATTTGAAGGCGTTAGTATTCCAACCTGCATTCTATTATCACGGTATTGAAGCAATGGAAGCTATTGGTCTTAATTATAAAACCTTGACAGTAGCTAAAGTAGATGCAGATGGAAATTATGATAAGGATGCTCCTGTTGTAGGTGAAGCAACTACAATGATTCCGGACTTGGTAGCTGATTATCATGTAAATCCTACCGTAGCAAAAGTTCCAGGTGATGTAAAAGCATATACTTTCTTGCGTTATGACAAGAATTATACTCGTTCTGCTGCGACAGCTCCGAAAGTAGTAAAAACTAATGTTACAAACGGTAAGGCCCCCAAGGGTATATTGACTGTAAATGCTCATTTTACAGATGCTGATATTAAGAACATTGAAAATGATGAGCAAGTAACTGTATTAGCTTTGCAAGTAAGTAAGGGGGATACCGTTGTTACTTCTGATTATGCTGCTGTTAAGGCTGCTTATTACAAGGACTTGGTATTGGCAGCTGTAGATAGTATTCATGCAAATGACCGCCACTTGTTTACAACTGCTGCTGACGCTATTGCTGATAATGAACATGTTTGCAAGATTGTCTGGAACAGCAATGGTATCGATATTGCTCGTTTGGTCAATACTCACAGAACTAATATAGATAAAGAAGGTACACATTCAAAATGGGATGTTCGTGCTGCTGATGGTACTGTAGAAAAATATGGTTTCAAATATTCTTACGAATTAGTTGGTTATCATAAAGGTAATAACGAAACTTCAGAAAGTGCTCATGCTGCATTGAAGGGTTCTGTTATTCGTCCTCAGATGACAAGTGGTGGTAAGCAGCAACCTTGGGGATTTACTCAGAATAAAGCTACAAAAGATCGTGAACCGTTGGTTCGTGTTATCTTGACTGATACTATTAGCGGAAAAATAGCTTCTGTTGGTTATTTAAAATTCAAGATTACCGATACTGCTAATCAGAATGAAGTTGTATTGACCCCGAATTTCCCATTTGCCAATGGTTATACTGTTGATTGTACAGAAACAGAGACTAAACTTGGTTTGTCATGGCATCAAGTTGAAGAACAGATTCTGGCTCAATTGGAAGAAATTGGTATTTCTAAGGATGAATTCCATAAGAATTTCAAATTGGATGGTGCTGTAGAAGACGTAGAGCAACAAGCTTTGGTAAATGCTACTCAGTATGATGGAATTACTGTTGATTCTAAGGCTGTTACTACTCCGGTTGGTGTGGTTTCACAGACTAATTGGGATCCGGCGGATGAAATGACTGAAGTTTTGACTTGGGTAGTTAAGAATAATCAGGCATATCACATCTTTAAGGCTGGTGCTAAGAGTATTGCAGTAAATGTACGTTATAGCTATGAAGTATCTGAAGGTGTATATCAATATGTATATGTTACTTTCACTTGGACTCCTAGTCCTTTGAACTTTACTCCTAATGGTACCATTGAAAACTCTGCTAAGATTGATAAATATTGGTATGAAAAGAACGGTGCTGTAGCAGGTTCTGGTTATTCAGATATCCATGCTAATGTTCATCAAGTTGTTAGCGATAACTCTAATGATTGTACATTTTATAGCGAAATCTTGAATACTTTCACTGGTAATGTGATTACCGTGACAAGTGACGCTACTTATCCTGCATTTGCTAATGATAAGTTGACTAAGGAAGTTGTATTTGCTAACCCTCAAGATCATTTGACTAAGAAGGGAACTGCTTATGTCGTGAATGGTGCTTCTGGTGCTCAATATGATATCACTGTATCTGCTGATGGAAAAACTCTACAAGCTACTAATAACGCTGTAACAAAAGCAGTTGTTGTTCTTGCTGGAACAGTGATGGAATATCAAGAAAATGATTTTGCAAAAGATATTTTGAACAATGCAGATCACAACTTGCTGGGACAAGACCAGACATTTACTGCTAAATTGCAAATTAATGCTGCTAACTGCGATTATGTAGATTATGCTTTGGGTAACAACGTATTCTATGCTAAATATTTGCGTCCTGTATCAGTAGATCCGTCAGATGTAGATGAATTAATTGATGCTACTAATGGTGCTTCTATTGCAGGCTTGACCTTGAATCTGATTGATTGGAGAGACAAGTATTTTGATAAAGCAGAAGATACTACTGGTGATGATGGTAAGAAATATAATTTCTATGGATTTTATGGCGTAACTAAAGTTGCTGCTGATATTGAAAACGCTACAACAACTTTGAATGGTGGAACATTAGGTTCTACTAAATTATCTTCTGTAACGAAGAATGTAAAATTGTATTTCGGTGAAGATAAATCTACAACCAATGTATTTACTGCTCTGAAGGTTGGCGATAATGGTAAATTCTATTATTACAATAATGGTACTACTTTAGGTAAGTTTACAATCCGCGTTCCGCTGGAAGTTACTTATAAGTGGGGTACTATCTATACCGAAGTTGATTTGAATATCAATAAGACTATTCAGAACTAATATTGTAATAACTTTGAGTTTAATTTAAATAAGGGCCGGCCATTCATAGTGGCTGGCCTTTTTTAATAGGAGGAAAGAATGAAATGAACTGAAATTTATTTTATTGTTGACTGTTTTATTAACAACCTTTTCTTGTCAATCAGGAAAACAGAAGGTGCAAAGCAAAGAAGAGAAGAGTATTAATGAATTTGTAGCTCATCTAACGGAAGTTGATACGGTTTTGATAACAAACCTAATAAATCAATTTATGGAATATGCGAAAAATGGTCAGCTGGAATCTGCCGCAGCTATGCTTTATAAAGCCGATTTGGCAGATGTTTGGAATGAACCTATTCAATTGGATAACAATGAATTGCATCAAGTCGCAAAAATGCTGGAATCTTTTCCTGTATTAAGTTATAAGATAGATTATATAAAGTTCTATACTCCTGTTAAAAACGAGGTGAAGTGTACGATTGTTATGCAGAAAGGAGAAAGTGGAACACCTATTGCAACTAGTAGTTGGTATTTTAAGCTGATGAATTATTTGGGTGGATGGCGGCTTTGTATGATGAATTAGCTAATGATCGATTTATATAAGCAGTCGTGGGAAAAAGTGTCATTTAAAAATTATTGAAGGGGGTGTTTGTTTAGGATATTTATGTGATTTTCAATACAAAAGATTATAGTTATAAATTGTAGCAGGGTCAAAAGAGAACGGTTTCTCAGGCTTGTAGTCGAAAAGTTGACAGTTCAACCAGATAATCCGGGCTGTCAGCTTCTTTTTTTGTGTCCGGAGAGACTTCTTCTGTCCGGTAAGTTCCCTATGGATCCAGATAGCAGTGCATTTACCCATAGCAAGGATAACAGCATTACGATAATCTGTGAAAGTATTTCTTTCTTAATCATATTATACCTGTTCCTTTTCAAAAGTTACGAAAGAGTGATCGCATGAGTAAGAAAAATCTTACTCTGCTGTTTTGTAAGCCTTGTCCATGCTTTGTATCCGTCGTCTTGCACCGAATATCTTGTAACAGGAATGAAACTCCTTTGTCACGAAACCTTTAATAGAGTGTAACTCTCAAGAAACCTGACCCATCTACTTTTGCGGCAGATTTATAACGCATAAAAAAGTATATGAAAAAGGTTGTTAGAGCTGTGTCTCTTATGCTGCTGATGGCAGGTGTTTGTGGAAATGCATTTGCCGAGGAAAATGAAAACATTGTCCGGCAAGGCGCTATCCGCGGACGTGTGATAGACAATGGAAAACAAATTCTGCCGGGTGCTTCCATCTTTGTTGAAAATCTGAAAACCGGAGTAATCAGTGATGTGAACGGTTTTTATACGCTGCCCAATCTGAAACCCGGAACTTACACAGTTAAAGTAACCTACGTAGGTTATAGCCCCATTGAAATGAAAGTTACCGTCCCCGAAGGCAAGACTTTAGAAAAAGATATAGTGATGAATGAAGGGGTGGAACTGCAGGAAGTGCAGGTAAAGGGAGCTTTTCAAGGACAGAAGAAAGCAATCAATACACAAAAGAATAATCTGGGTATCACTAATGTTGTATCTGCCGATCAGGTAGGGAAATTTCCCGACTCAAACATAGGTGATGCATTGAAACGTATCAGTGGCATCAATGTGCAATACGATCAAGGCGAGGCCCGTTTCGGACAGGTCCGCGGCACTAGTGCCGATTTAAGCTCCGTCACCATTAACGGCAACCGTGTCCCATCTGCTGAAGGGGATACCCGTAACGTGCAGTTGGACTTGATTCCTGCCGATATGATTCAGACCATCGAAGTAAGCAAAGTCGTTACACCCGATATGGACGGCGATGCTATCGGTGGTTCCATCAATCTGGTAACCAAAAATTCTCCTTATAAACGCACTATCAATGCTACAGCGGGAAGTGGTTACAACTGGATCAGCGAGAAAGCCCAGTTGAACTTAGGTTTCACTTACGGCGATCGTTTCTTCAATGACAGACTGGGTATGCTGCTCTCCGCTTCTTATCAGAATGCTCCTTCCGGTTCTTATGATACTGAATTCATGTGGGAACAAAATGAAGATGGCAAAGTATATGTCAGCGATTATCAGATGCGCCAGTACTTTGTCACCCGTGAACGTCAAAGTTATTCGGCGGCTTTTGATTTTGATATCAATGAAAACCATAAATTGACTTTCAAAGGGATCTTCAACAACCGTAACGATTGGGAAAACCGTTACCGTACCAATATCAAGGATTTGGATGAGAACGGAAAAGGCACAGTCCGCATCCAGACCAAAGCAGGTACTCCCGATAATCGCAATGCCCGTCTGGAGCGTCAGCGTACCATGGATTTCGCTTTGGGCGGAGAACACTTATGGGGGGCAATCGGTATGGATTGGAATGCCAGTTATGCAAAAGCTACGGAAGAACGCCCTAATGAACGTTATCTTGACTTCCAACTGAAAAAGCAGGAATTTGATATGGACTTGAGTGATGAACGCCAGCCGTTGGCAACACCTGGAACAGGTTCTACTTTGACACTGAGTGATAAGTTCAGCTTGAAGGAACTGACGGAACAACAGGAGGACATCAAAGAAGAAGATATGAAATTCTCGGCCAATTTCAAGGCCAGTTTAAATAATGGAGCTAAACTGAAGTTCGGTGCGAAGGTAGTACGTAAAACAAAAGAGAAAGAAATAGACTTCTACGAATATACTCCGAAAGACGAGGATGCCTTCATGACCAACAGCCTGAAAAATACGGTAGACCAGAGTACGGATAAGTTTATGCCGAGCGACAAATATCAGGTAGGAACATTTGCCAGTAAAGAATATGTGGGTGGATTGAATTTAAATGATGCTTCCCAGTTCGATAAAGAACAGGTACAAGCCGAATTGGCTGAGAACTTTGAGGCTCGTGAAACTGTAAGTTCCCGGGTATGTGCGGTTTGATCATAAATTCGCTTCCGATATAAACCTGATGGCGGGACTCCGTATGGAACATACTTCCCTTCGTTATACCGGCCGTAACTATGATGATGAGACAGATAAGACCACCAAGACCGGCCGCATGACCAACAGTTATGTGAATTTCCTTCCTTCTATTTTGGTGAAATGGGATGTAAATGATGATTTCAAGATACGCGGTTCTTACACGCAGACCTTGAGCCGGCCCAAATATTCAGCTTTGGTTCCCAGTGTGAATATCAACCGTGGTGATAATGAAATAAAGATTGGTAATTCTGACTTGAAACCGACTATTTCTTATAACTTTGATTTGAGTGCCGATTATTATTTCAAGAGTGTAGGTTTAGTGAGCGCAGGTTTTTTCTATAAGAAAATAGACGATTTCATCGTAGATCAGGTACTGACCAACTATGATACCAAGGAACAGAATATACCCGTTTCACTCAGCCCAAGAATGCAGGAAATGCTAATCTGTGGGGATTGGAATTTTCTTATCAGCGTGATTTCGGCTTCATTGCTCCGGCCTTGAAGTATGTGGGTTTCTATGGAACCTATACTTATACGCACTCACGCGTGGAGGACTTTAACTTCGAAGGACGTGAGAACGAGAGCGGGTTGAGTTTGCCGGGGTCTCCCGAGCATACGGCGAATGCCTCTCTTTACTTTGAAAAAGGAGGCTTGAATGTGCGCCTGAGCTATAACTTTGCATCTGATTTTATCGATGAAATGGGCCCAAGTACATTTATGACAGATATTATGATGCTGTGAACTATATGGATGTGAACGCCAGTTATACCTTTGGCAAGAAGGTGAAAATGACCTTTTATGCTGAGGCGAACAATCTGCTGAACCAGCCGCTCCGTTATTACCAGGGAACGAAGGATCGTACTATGCAGGCAGAATATTATGGCGTGAGAATGAATGCAGGTTTAAAAATAAGTTTCTAAAAATAAGTATATGAAAACGTTGATGATGATTAGAAGAATGAAAGAAGTATTGACATGGGTATGGATTGCCGTCATTGGTACGGCTATCTGCCTGAATGTGTGTGCCCAGACTCCGCAAGATTGGAAAGGACTGGAGAAACAACTGAATTTTTATATGGCCAACGATTTGGGACGTAACGGTTATTATGACCAGAAGCCCATAGCCGAGTTGATGGGAGAAATGGCGGATGTTATTGGTCCCGAGTGTGTATTTGCAGCCGGAGACGTGCACCATTTTGAAGGTGTGCGCAGCGTTAACGATCCGCTCTGGATGACCAACTACGAGTTGATTTACAGTCATCCCGAGTTGATGATAGACTGGTTTCCGATCTTGGGAAATCATGAATACCGGGGTAATACGCAGGCTGTGTTGGATTATACCAATGTGAGTCGTCGCTGGTCGATGCCTGGTCGTTATTATACCAAAGTCTTTGAGAAGAAAGGAACTGCCATCCGTTTTGTGATGATAGATACCGCTCCTCTGATTGACAAATACCGTAACGAGAGCGAAACTTATCCGGATGCCTGTAAACAAGATATGGATCAGCAATTGGCATGGATAGATTCTGTACTGACTGTTGCCAAAGAAGATTGGGTAGTCGTAATCGGACATCATCCCATTTATGCTGAAACGTCGAAAGACGACAGTGAACGCAGCGATATGCAGAAGCGTCTGGATCCTATCCTCCGTAAACATAAGGTGGATATCTATGCATGCGGACACATTCATAACTTCCAGCACCTTCGTGTGCCGGGCAGTGATATCGACTATGTGGTAAATTCGGCTGGTTCGTTGAGCCGTAAGGTAAAACCAGTGGAAGGCACTCTGTTCTGTAGTCCCGAACCGGGCTTTTCTATCTTTACGGCAGACAAGAAAGAACTGGATATGCACATGATTGATAAGAAAGGAAAAGTAATCTATACTGTAAAACGCACCAAATAGGAATAGTTATTTTAGGGAAAAAGAGTACATTTGCGGTATAAAACTGTAAATGTACTTTTTGTTATGTTGAATACACTCCTTTTGATTGGTGGTCTGGCTCTCATTTTAGCTGGCGCGAATGGCTTGACGGATGGTTCTGCAGCGGTTGCCAAACGTTTCCGTATTTCTGATTTGGTAATCGGGCTTACCATTGTAGCTTTCGGCACTTCGGCTCCCGAATTGGTTATCAGTGTGCTTTCTGCATTGAATGGCAGTGCTGAAATGGCTATTGGTAATGTGGTGGGTAGTAATATATTCAATGCTTTGATGATTATAGGTTGTACTGCCTTGGTACTCCCCATAAAAGTAGGTGAGGGGACGATGAGTAAAGAGATTCCGTTAGTCATTCTTTCTTCGTTGGTACTTTTTGTCTGTGCCAATGACATGATGCTGGACAGGGAAGCGGTCAATGTTATCAGCCGTTCCGATGGGTTTGTTCTGCTGGCTTTCTTCCTTATATTTATGCGTTATACATTTGCCATCGCCCGTAATGGGGCAGATGAGGCAGGAGAGGAGCAGAAGATAAAGGAAATGCCTGTATGGAAATCGGTGTTGTATATTGCAGGAGGGCTGGCCGGACTCATATTCGGCGGACAGCTTTTTGTCGACGGGGCAAGCGGGCTTGCCCGTTCATGGGGTGTCAGTGAATCGGTAATCGGACTGACATTGGTAGCCGGAGGTACTTCCTTGCCGGAGCTTGCCACATCTGTTACGGCGGCTTTAAAGAAGAATCCGGGAATTGCTATCGGCAATGTCATCGGTAGTAATCTGTTCAATATATTCTTTGTTCTGGGGTGCAGCGCTACGGTGTCACCGCTTCCGATGGGGAATATAAATAACCTCGATTTAAGTGTACTGATTGCTTCCTCCCTGTTGTTGTGGCTGGTAGGCTGGTTTTTCCGCAAACGTACCATAACCCGGCTTGAAGGCGCATTGATGGTTGGCTGTTATGTCGTTTATACCGCCTATCTTATTGCCCAACAGTGAAGCCATAAAAAGAATAAGTTTTCTGCAAAAAAACTTCTATCTTTACACCCCGAATTTTATAAAAATACAGCATGGCTATTACCATTAAAAAAGTCAGTTCAAAGAAAGAACTAAAGACGTTTATACGGTTCAACTACGAGTTATACAAAGAGAATCCCTATTCCGTACCCGATTTGTACGATGATATGCTGAATACGTTCAGCCCGAAGAAGAATGCCGCTTTCGAGTTTTGTGAGGCGGAGTATTTTCTGGCATATAAGGATAACAAGGTGGTAGGACGTATTGCAGGGATTATAAATAAACGCGCAAACGAGACTTGGAATAAAAAAGAAGTTCGTTTCGGATGGATCGATTTTCTGGATGATATCGAAATATCACGTGCCTTGTTGGATGCAGTAGCCCAATGGGGTAAATCAAAAGGTATGGATACCATTCAGGGGCCTTTAGGCTTTACCGACTTTGATGCGGAGGGTATGCTGGTAGAAGGATTCGACCAGTTGAGCACCATGGCGACTATCTATAATTATCCTTATTACCCACAGCATATGGAGAAGTTGGGATTCGAGAAGGATGCCGATTGGGTGGAATATAAAATTTATATTCCGGATGCAATTCCTGATAAGCATAAGCGTATCAGTGACTTGATTCAACGTAAGTTTAACCTGAAGGTGAAGAAATATACATCGGGTAAGAAAATTGCGGCCGAATATGGACAGGCTATATTCGAGTTGATGAATGAGGCTTATGCTCCGCTTTATGGTTTCTCGGCTTTGTCGCAAGGACAGATCAACCAGTATATAAAGATGTATTTGCCTATTGTAGATTTGCGTATGGTAACCTTGGTGACCGATGCCGAAGATAAACTGGTGGCAGTGGGGATTTCAATGCCTTCTCTGTCCGAAGCGTTACAAAAAGCGAAGGGACGTTTGCTGCCTATGGGATGGTATCACCTGTTGAAAGTGTTGTTCCTGCATAAGTATCCTCCCTATGTTGGATTTGTTGCTGGTTGCTGTAAAACCTGAGTATCAGAACAAAGGTGTCAATGCTTTGTTATTCTCGGACTTGATCCCCGTATATCAGCAGCTGGGATTCGAGTATGCCGAAAGTAATCCGGAACTGGAACTGAACGGAAAGGTGCAGGCCCAGTGGGAATATTTCAAGACCGAGCAGCATAAACGCCGTCGTGCTTATAAAAAGAGTATTCTGTAACAACGATATATAAAAATGTGATAAGTCAATATGGAAGAAAACAACGAACTGATAAACAATCCCGCCGTAGAATATACCGACGATAATATCCGCCACCTCAGTGACATGGAGCATGTGCGTACCCGTCCCGGTATGTATATTGGAAAGTTGGGTGACGGATCACATGCCGAGGACGGTATCTACGTTCTTTGAAAGAAATTATCGATAACAGTATCGATGAATTTAAAATGCAGGCGGGTAAAAAGATTGAGATTATTATTGAAGAAAATCTCCGTGTCAGCGTGCGTGATTATGGCCGGGGTATTCCGCAGGGAAAACTCATTGAAGCTGTTAGTGTGTTGAATACGGGAGGTAAATATGACAGCAAGGCGTTCAAGAAGAGCGTCGGACTGAATGGGGTCGGTGTGAAAGCCGTCAACGCATTGAGCTCACGTTTCGAGGTGCGCAGCTATCGTGATGGAAAGGTGCGTATCGCTACCTTTGCCAAGGGAGACTTGTTGACGGATACCACACAAGATACAACAGAGGAGAACGGTACCTATATTTTCTTTGAACCGGATAACCTGTTGTTTGAGAACTACAGTTTCCGTCCGGAGTTCGTGGAAACCATGCTCCGCAACTATACCTATCTGAATACAGGACTGGCCATTATCTATAACGGTCAGCGTATCCTGTCCCGTAACGGGTTGGTGGACTTGCTTAACGACAACATGACGGCTGTGGGATTATATCCCATCATCCACTTGAAAGGAGAAGATATCGAGATCGCTTTTACGCATACCGGCCAGTGGTGAGGAGTATTACTCTTTTGTCAACGGACAGCACACCACACAGGGAGGTACGCACCAAAGTGCTTTCAAAGAGCATATAGCCCGTACCATCAAGGAATATTTCAACAAGAATATGGACTATGCCGATATCCGTAACGGATTGGTAGCTGCCATTGCCGTTAATGTGGAGGAACCGTTGTTCGAAAGTCAGACTAAAATCAAGCTGGGCTCTACCAATATGGCTCCCGGTGGTCCTACCGTTAATAAGTTTGTAGGTGATTTTGTAAAGACTGAGGTCGATAACTATCTGCACAAACATACGGATGTGGCCGATGTGATGTTGCAGAAGATTCAAGAATCGGAGAAAGAGCGTAAGGCTATAGCCGGAGTGACCAAACTGGCACGTGAACGTGCCAAAAAGGCAAATCTTCATAACCGTAAGTTGCGTGACTGCCGTTTTCACCTGAATGATGCCAAAGGAGACAAGAAGGAGGAAAGCTGCATTTTCATTACCGAGGGTGACTCGGCGAGCGGTTCTATCACCAAGAGCCGTGATGTAAATACTCAGGCAGTATTCAGTTTGCGTGGTAAGCCGTTGAATTCTTACGGGCTGACCAAGAAGATTGTATATGAGAATGAAGAGTTTAACTTGCTTCAGGCTGCTCTGAACATAGAGGACGGTATGGAAGGATTACGATATAACAAAGTGATTGTGGCAACAGATGCCGATGTGGACGGTATGCACATCCGTTTGTTGCTGATTACCTTCTTCCTGCAATTCTTCCCCGATTTGATAAAGAAAGGTCATGTATATATCCTTCAGACTCCTTTGTTCCGTGTCCGTAACCGCAAGAAAGGAGTTTATGAAACGGTATATTGTTATTCGGAAGAAGAACGGGTTGCCGCAATCGAACGGTTAAGCCCCAATCCCGAAATCACACGGTTCAAAGGTTTGGGAGAGATTTCACCCGATGAATTCAAGCACTTTATCGGCAAAGATATGCGTTTGGAGCAAGTTTCCCTCCGCAAGACTGATCTGGTAAAGGAATTACTGGAGTTCTACATGGGTAAGAACACGATGGAACGTCAGAATTTTATTATAGATAACCTTGTTGTAGAAGAAGATATTGCGTGAGTGAATCACTAAAAAATATGAGAAGAGCGATATTTCCGGGAACCTTTGATCCTTTTACCATCGGTCATTATTCGGTCGTGAAGAGAGCGTTGACTTTTATGGACGAAGTGGTGATCGGCATCGGTATCAATGAGAATAAGAAAACTTGGTTTCCTACAGAGAAACGAGTGGAGATGATCGAGAAACTTTTTGCGGATGATCCCCGGGTAAAGGTCGATGCTTATGATTGTCTGACCATTGACTTTGCCCGAGCTAAGGAGGCGCAGTTCATTGTTCGTGGTATCCGTACCGTACACGATTTTGAATATGAGGAAACTATAGCCGATATCAACCGGAAACTGGCCGGAATAGAAACGATTCTGTTGTTTACGGAGCCGGAACTAACCTCTATCAGCTCTACGATTGTAAGAGAATTGTTGCAGTTTGGCAAAGATGTGACGCCATTCTTGCCTGAAGGAATGAAAATAGACTGACCATGAAATATACTATGTATTTTGCAGGCTTGATTGCCTGCTTTTTTTCTATCGTAGCCGCACAGGCTCAGGAGAGTAAATTCCTGAATTCTCCGGCACGTAAGTTGCAACTGGCGGAATTTGCCATTGCCAATCTTTATGTAGACGAAGTCAATGAGGGAAAGCTGGTGGAAGAAGCTATCGTAAAAATGCTGGAGCAGCTTGATCCTCATTCTACCTATTCTGATCCGGAGGAAGTGAAGAGAATGAACGAGCCGTTGCAGGGAAACTTCGAAGGTATCGGTATACAGTTTAATATGGCGGAGGACACTTTGCTGGTGATACAACCTGTATCGGGCGGACCGTCCGAAAAAGTCGGTATTCTGGCCGGTGATCGTATCGTCATGGTGGAAGATACGCTGATAGCCGGTGTAAAGATGAGTACCGAGGATATTATGCGTCGTCTCCGTGGTCCTAAAGATTCAAAAGTGAATCTGAAAATACTTCGCCGAGGGGTGAAGGAACTGCTCCCCTTTACGGTGAAAAGGGATAAAATACCTGTTTACAGCCTGGATGCTTCCTATATGATTAAAGATAAGATCGGTTATATTCGTATCAACCGTTTTGCCGCCACTACCCATGAGGAGTTCAAGAAAGCGCTGACCGGGTTGCAGAAGAAAGGAATGAAAGACTTGATTCTTGATTTGCAGGGCAATGGCGGGGGGTATTTGAATGCTGCTATCGATATTGCCAATGAATTTTTGGGTAAAAAGGAACTGATTGTCTATACGGAGGGCCGTCGTAATCCTCGTAGCGAGTTTTTTGCCAAAGGTACGGGCGAGTTTCAGAACGGTCGTCTGATGGTATTGGTTGATGAATTTTCGGCTTCTGCCAGTGAGATTGTGACCGGAGCTGTTCAGGATTGGGACAGAGGAGTTGTTGTGGGCCGGCGCAGTTTTGGTAAAGGCTTGGTGCAGCGTCCCATTGATTTGCCGGACGGTTCGATGATCCGTCTGACGGTGGCCCGCTATTATACGCCTGCCGGACGTTGTATCCAGAAACCTTACGAGAGCATTGAAAAGTATAATGAAGACCTGATAGACCGTTATAATAAAGGAGAAATGATGAGTGAAGACAGCATCCACTTTCCGGATTCACTGAAGTTCAAGACTCATAGGTTGGCCCGTACGGTATATGGTGGCGGAGGGATCATGCCCGATTATTTTGTGCCGATTGATACGACTCTCTATACTAAATACCATCGTCAGTTGCGTGATAAAGGAGCGTTGATGAAAGCTCATTTCCATTTTATTGATGCCCATCGTAAAGAATGGCTGGGCAAATACAAGACTTTCAATGAGTTCTACAAACGTTTTGAAGTGACTCCGGATATGTTGGCACAATTGGTTGCTACCGGCAAGGAGATGGGAGTGGAATATAATGAAGAAGAGTATCAAAAGGCCCTGCCTCTGCTGAGGTTGCAGATGAAAGCATTGATAGCCCGTGATTTATGGGATATGAATGAATATTATCACGTCATTAATGACGCGAATGAAAGTATCAGGAAAGCGCTGGAACTGTTGGAGCAACCGGACTTTGAGGGGCTGCTGTTGAAAAAGCGATAGTCAAGACTTTATATTAACAGCAGGGACGCATAGTTGCACTCCTGCAGTTGTCTGAACTTCTGTTGTGTCTTCTTTTAGGTGTGGAATAATTTTCCAACCATCACTTTATCTGTCTCCCGAACAGCACCTTATTCAGCCATCGGTTCACATACACGTTCACGAAAGCACATCCTACTCCGATAGCGGCTCCTGCCACTACATCACTGGGATAGTGCACCCCTTGGTTCATCCGGGCAAACCCTACTCCGCAAGCCCATACGGCTGAAGGGGCGATAACATACCACTTAGGATAAGTGATGGAGAGTGAGGTGGCTAAAGAAAAAGCTGCCGCAGTGTGTCCTGAAGGGAATGACGGACTATCGGCATCCGGTGCTCCGTATGCATGAATCTTATCCGGATACTTTACAAAAGGCCGGTCACGACCTATTATATGTTTGGCGGCGTATGTAATCCCCACTGCTTCAATCACACTGGTTCCTATGTAAATGGCATCTTTCAGCATCGGCTGGTCTTTCTTTATCAATGCATAGAGTCCCATGGCTGTAGGTATTCCTACGGGTAGAATCACTCCGCTAGCGGACAATCCGCGGCTCAGTCCGTGTACATCCCATCGGTTGATGGTTTTCAACGTGTTGATGTCTATATTCTGTGCGCTGAGGCTGAATGTAAAACAGGCTGTCAGTATAAGAAAAATAATCCTTTGGCGTTTCATTTAGTTTGGCATTTGTTCAGTGCAAAGATAGGAAAATAATGTAATTCGCATTTACCCTTCCCCGAATTAAAGAATAATTTCCATAATTCCTTGTATTATCGCTAGAATTCCTTTACTTTGCATCGTGAATACACAGCTTTTAACAGAATTTTTAGTTCTAACAATTAAATAATTTAAATTCAATCATTTATGTGGTTAAGTAATTCATCTATTGGAAGGAAAGTGGTGATGAGTGTCACAGGTATCGCCCTTGTCCTGTTTCTGACGTTTCACATGGCGATGAACCTTGTTGCGCTCTTCTCGGAAGATGCTTACAACATGATTTGTGAATTCTTGGGAGCTAACTGGTACGCGTTGGTTGCAACTGCCGGGCTGGCTGCTCTGTTTGTAATTCACATCATCTACGCTTTCTGGTTGACCATGCAGAACCGTGCAGCTCGCGGTAGCGAACGTTATGCAGTGAACGTTAAACCTAAAACTGTGGAATGGGCATCTCAGAACATGCTTGTCCTGGGTATTGTTGTCATTGCCGGATTGGCTCTTCATTTTGCCAATTTCTGGTACAAAATGCAGTTTGCCGAAATTATCGGTGTTCATGATTTGGGCGCATTCGGTCCTACAGACGGTGCCGCTTACATTCGTGAAACATTCGGATGCCCTGTATTTACAGTGCTTTACCTCATTTGGTTAGCAGCTTTGTGGTTCCACCTGACTCACGGATTCTGGAGTGCTTTGCAGACTTTGGGCTGGAGCAATAAAATCTGGTTCGAGCGTTGGAAGACTATTGGTAACATCTACTCTACTTTGGTAGTTCTTGGTTTTGCAGCAGTAGTCGTTATCTACTTCGTGAAATCACTCGCTTGTGGTGCTTGCTAATCGTAAATTGTAAATGATAAAATTGTAAATGAATATGGCTACTATAGATTCTAAAATTCCTGAAGGCGCTTTAGCCGAGAAATGGACCAATTATAAAGCTCATCAAAAATTGGTAAACCCTGCCAACAAACGTCGTCTTGACATTATTGTGGTAGGTACCGGTTTGGCAGGTGCTTCGGCTGCTGCTTCACTGGGTGCTCTGGGTTTCAAGGTATTAAACTTCTGTATCCAGGACTCTCCCCGTCGTGCACACTCTATTGCTGCACAGGGAGGTATCAATGCTGCTAAGAATTATCAAAATGATGGTGACTCTGTTTACCGTCTTTTCTACGATACAATCAAAGGTGGTGACTACCGTGCACGCGAAGCTAACGTTTATCGTCTGGCCGAAGTGTCAAATGCTATCATCGACCAGTGCGTAGCTCAAGGTGTTCCTTTCGCTCGCGAATACGGTGGTTTGCTGGATAACCGTTCATTCGGTGGTGCTCAGGTATCACGTACATTCTATGCCCGCGGTCAAACCGGACAGCAGTTGTTGCTGGGTGCTTATTCTGCATTGAGCCGTGAAGTTCAGCGTGGTAACGTGAAGTTGTACACTCGTTATGAGATGTTGGACGTTGTGCTGATTAAGGATAACGAAGGTGTGGAACGCGCCCGTGGTATTATCGCCCGTAATTTGGTTACAGGTAAGATTGAACGTTTCGCTGCCCATGCGGTAGTTATCGGTACCGGCGGTTATGGTAATACTTACTTCTTGTCTACCAACGCTATGGCGTCAAATGGTTCGGCTGCTATGCAGGTTTACCGCAAAGGTGCTTACTTTGCCAATCCTTGCTTTGCACAGATCCACCCGACTTGTATCCCTGTACACGGTGACAAGCAGTCTAAACTGACTTTGATGTCCGAGTCATTGCGTAATGACGGACGTATCTGGGTTCCGAAAAAGCTGGAAGATGCCAAGGCATTGCAGGCAGGAACTAAGAAACCGACCGATATTCCTGATGCAGACCGTGACTTCTACTTGGAACGCCGTTATCCGGCATTCGGTAACCTGGTTCCCCGTGACGTTGCTTCACGTGCTGCGAAAGAACGTTGCGACGCCGGTTTCGGTGTGAACAACACAGGTCTGGCCGTATTCCTTGACTTTAAATACGCTATCGACCGTCTGGGTGAAGATGTAGTTCGTGCCCGTTACGGTAACTTGTTCGATATGTACGAAGAAATCACTGACGAAAATCCGTACAAGACTCCGATGATGATATTCCCGGCTATCCACTATACGATGGGTGGTATCTGGGTTGACTATGAACTGATGACTTCTATCAAGGGCTTGTATGCTATCGGTGAAGCTAACTTCTCTGACCACGGTGCAAACCGTTTGGGTGCATCTGCATTGATGCAGGGATTGGCTGACGGTCACTTCGTATTGCCTTATACTATCCAGAACTATTTGTCAGACCAGATTCAGGTTCCCCGTTTCTCGACAGACCTTCCTGAATTTGTGGCTGCCGAAAAGGCTGTAAACGATAAGATCCAGAAACTGATGAATATCAAGGGTCATCGTTCAGTAGACTCTATTCACAAGGAACTGGGTCACATCATGTGGGACTTCGTAGGTATGGGACGTACCAAGGAATCTTTGACTACTGCTCTGGCTAAACTGAAAGAAGTAAGAAAGACCTTCTGGAGCGACCTTCGCATTCCGGGTGAAGCTAATGAATTGAATGTGGAACTTGAAAAGGCAATCCGCCTGGCTGATTTCATCGAAATCGGTGAGCTGATGGCTTACGATGCATTGAACCGTGAGGAATCTTGTGGTGGTCACTTCCGTGAAGAACACCAGACTCCGGAGGGTGAAGCGCTTCGTCACGATGACAAGTTCTCGTATGTAGCTTGCTGGAAATACACAGGTGAAGGAAAAGAACCCGAATTGATCAAGGAAGATTTGAACTATCAGTTCGTTAAGGTTCAAACTCGTAACTATAAGTCTTAATTATTAATTGTATAGAAATCATGGATAAAAATATAAGTTTCACACTGAAAGTTTGGCGTCAGAAAGGTCCTAAGGATAAAGGACATTTTGATACCTTCCAAATGAAAGATATTCCGGGTGATACCTCATTCCTGGAAATGATGGATATCTTGAACGAGCAGCTTATCAATGAAGGTAAAGAACCTATCGTATTCGACCACGACTGTCGTGAAGGTATCTGCGGTATGTGCTCTATGTACATTAACGGACATCCTCACGGACCTGCTACAGGTGCTACTACCTGCCAGATTTATATGCGTCGTTTCAAAGACGGTGACACCATTACTGTTGAGCCTTGGCGTTCTGCCGGTTTCCCGGTAATCCGCGACTTGATGGTAGACCGCAGCGCATACGACAAGATTATGCAGGCGGGTGGTTACGTGTCAATCAATACCGGTGGTATTCCTGACGCTAACGCAATTCCTATTGCAAAACCTATTGCCGATGAGGCTATGGATGCTGCTGCATGTATCGGTTGTGGTGCTTGTGTTGCTGCATGTAAGAATGGTTCTGCTATGTTGTTTGTTTCTGCAAAGGTCAGCCAGTTGGCACTGTTACCTCAAGGTAAAGTGGAAGCTGCACGCCGTGCGAAAGCTATGTTGAGCAAAATGGATGAACTGGGCTTTGGTAACTGTACAAACACTCGTGCTTGTGAGGCAGAATGTCCGAAGCTGGTTTCTATCAGCAACATTGCTCGTTTGAACCGTGAATTTATTGCTGCGAAGCTGAAAGACTAATTACGGTTAGTTTTACTTGATATTTGAGAGTGCCCTGCCTTTTGGCGGGGCATTTTTTTTATAATTATGTATTGGGTGAAGTTTCTTCCTTTTCTTTTTTACGGATGTTTCTGGGAGAGTCGCCAAAGGACTTCTTACAGAAGTTGGAAAAATGTGAGAGAGATTCAAATCCATGTCCAAAGCAGATTTCGGAGATGGAAGCATCTGTATAGCGCAATTGGTAAAGGATACTTTCTTTGCGCTGTTTCATCATCCATTCATAGGCCGGTTCGTTGAAGATGGCTTTGAAAATGCGGCGGAAGGTGGTGACGCTGTAGCCGCCCAGTTGTGCGAACTCCTCTACGGACTTTATTTGTTTGTGGTGCTTTAATATGAAATATTCAAAACTGCTGGTGTATTGGGATAGGCTGTGTACAACAGGAGATAGCTCATAGTCTGTGTAATAGTGTGCCAACAGATAATAAAGTTCTTTACGCTTGAATTCGAGCAGCTCTTTACAAATTTTGTCTGCATTCAGATAGGAAGCAACCCCTTCAAGGAAAAGCTTTATTTCGGGCTTTATTTTCAGTGGCTCGGAGATGAGTGGCGGAGGCACGTTTTTCAATATATAGGTATAGCGGTCATAGCAGAAGGCTTTAGGGTCATCAAATGTGTACAGAATACCTTCCGAGTCTGTCATGGCCAGTATTTCCACTTTTGATGCGATAGCTTGCAGCACAAATTCTCCGGAATTGATGATGGTTCCGGCATATTCTTCACTATTGATTAATATTTGACCTTTGAGTAAGAAAAATAAAATATTGGTTTCACACTTATGTGGGGGTAAGTGGAAACCTTTTTTTTTTGTTATGTGTGTAATGGATGCTGTTCTCCACTGCTTTAGGGCATTGGGTACAATCCATCCTTTCATTACAGGGCAGACCAGACATATATAGATGTTAGAAACGCTTGTGTTCTTTTGGTTGATTTGACAAATGTAGGTCAAATATGGATAATTTGCAATAAGTTTCAGGAAAAAGACCGAAGAATCCTGTTTCCACTTGTTTGTCTTCTGCCGTTACGGAAAACGATAGCCTGTGGGCATGAGCATAGAGGGCTAAATTTGTGTGGCCAAACACAAAGAAGTTGCAATTGTTGGGAAAGTAGCAGAAAGAAAGTATCTTTGTGTGTATCCACGGGGAGGTATACCGGCTAAAACAGCATAGATTATGGAATGTGTAGTATCATCCTCCAATTTCTCCGGTATCATTGGCGAGCTGCATAACTATCGCATATACTTTTTGAGGACGGTTGATTGACAACAGGTAAAAATGCTCCGCAAATGAAATCGCAAATCATGGTGGGGATGATACGGTGTTTCATTGCGGAGCAGAGAAATTGTTATGTTCTTATCAGGAGATTATAATTGGCCTGACAAATGGATGTGATTTATTTATTGGGCTCAATTGGGCTAGGTTGGGGATCTTCATTTGTCCACCCATCCGCTTGGGCTGTAAATGTTAATTCTTCAGCACCGGCAGGTAATGTTAACGTATAAAGTATTTTTTTGCCTATATCCCATGTTCCGGTTAATGTGGCTTCTTTTGTTCCTTCAAATACTTTGCCATTATCATTAGTCGTGGAATAAGTAACAGTAATCTTGACTGACGATAGATCATTCTGAGGGATTAACATTAATGCATTACTGCTTGTCGCAATTTCGCTTGTTGCTGTACCGTCAATTTCAGAGTAGGTAGCATTATATGTATATTCTTCATTGCCAGTTTGAGCGCTCCATGCACCTTTATCTGCGTTATAAGTATAAGTACCGCTATTTGCAACTCCTGATAATTTTATAGATGTAACATTGTATTTGAATCCTGTGTCTTTACCTTGGAGCTTGAAATTAATCTGAGTTAAAATATGATTGAATGTTAAATCTACACTTCCAACAGAGGTTGCACTATTGGTTTTTGCTTTATCTGTTACACAGGCGGCTAGTAAATCTGTCTGTATCGTCTGAAGAGTATACGTGAAACTCGGGTAAGTACCGGTTGTGGCATAATTTGTAATACCGCCGGCTTCAGGTGAGTAAGCAAAAAATTGTAAATTTTCGGCTATTGGCCAATAATATGGACCATCTGCTACGGACCAGTTAGAGTTAGTACAAGTTGCTTTTTTCCCATTAATAAATGTTGTTGTTAAGCTACCTGCTGTTACTTTGTCCATTGTAATTGTTTTAGTATTATAGGCGTAAAGTATGAAACCTTGGGATTCCAAGTTTTCAGTTGTAGCTTCTGCAGCTCTGGATGACTTCCCAACTACGCTTCGGAAATTAATTTCCGTTTTTTGTGTCGGAGCTTCAATTTCTTCATTCTGTGAGCAACTTGTGATTGCCAGTGCAGCTAAAGCTGCAAATAAAATCTTCTTCATATTCTGTGTGTTTTAAGTTAATAATTCTATGACTCTTTATTTTATATCTTAACCAACCGGTAATTCCACATTCGTTTCATCGTCCCAGTCACTAACGCTCCCATCAAATCCACCGCCACTTTCATCTGGAGGAACCTCTACATCATCCACTACAATTTTCTCGTCATCTGGAAGCTCAATCTCTATCTCGGACTCTTGAGGTTTTTCATCACCTTCTCCCGGCTCGTCTTCAGGAGGTTTTACCGCTTCCGTTATTTCCACTTTCGCTTCTTGTCTGGAACCATCCACCCTTACTATGATCAGATTCAGAAACTGAGTGATATCAGCTCTTGCCTGCGTCAGTTCGGGATGTCCGAAACAGGTGAAACTCCCTTTTATAACCCCATTCCCTTTACCGGTTTCACAATAAATGGGAGCGAAGCGGCAGCCGGCTCCTTTACCTAAATGGTAACATTCAGCCATTCCGGAAACACTGCCAATGATCGATGAGACATTTTTCAGCCCCTCTGTCTTTATTGAAAAGATGTAAGTGGTTACCACAGATTTTGGTCTTACCTCTAGTGTCGGTAACTCTTCTCCTTTTCCTATCTCTACATCGTCCAGGGTTGCCACATAAAAATTATCCGGTCCCCATACCATGTTTTCTGTTTCGCTGTTGCCCAATCCCGTGCAGTTTCCTGTACACGCCATTATCGTTTCGTAACTGTCTTCGCCTTTTACTTGCACTACTTCGGTGTCATAATTGTAAATCACTGCCAAGTAATGCCCCGGGGGCACTTTCATTTCTCCGCCTTTTGCCGGCAAGTAAGTATCAATCTTCCTTCCTTGGGCGTCCTTGGGATAGAAAATAACCCGGACTCCTTCCGGCAGACGGCCGGTTACTCCTTCCCAATCCAAACGGATATTTATTCCTGTTACGGGATAATCGTCCAGAATCTCGCGTCGGCTGCATCCCACTAAAGTCAATAGTGAAGATAAAAGTACAAGAGCTACGTACCTTGTCTTTTTCATTTTCTTCCTCTCTTCTTTGTTATCACCCATACCAACGAAATTTTTGCTTTCGTAGGGCCTATAAAGGTGTAATTCCCGCTACTCATCCAAACTAGTGACCCTTCATAGGGAGTGTACTTTTGATATTCCGTGGTCAGGTAGCCTATGCCCAGGCTGAATTCCAATGCCAGATGTCGTGACACTGAAGTGGAATATCCATAAGTGAATCCTGCCGCACCGTAATATTTACCTTGGTAGCCGTCTCCTTTAAACTGAAAGTCGTAGATACCTCCTTCGGCATACAATCCAAAGAAATGTCCGTTCAACCGGTGATGCAGTTCACGGTTGCCCAGCCAGTAGCGGCTTTCTATTCCTCCCGAAATCAGCTGGTAGCAGATTTCTTTGCTACTGTTGGACCACCAGGGGCTTTTATATTCCAGGTTCACTGACCACCGCTTTCCTACAGGAATTTCTATTTCTATATTAGGCGCCAGTGCCAGGTCGTACAATAAATTATTTTTCAGTGCAAGCACTGTGTTGCCGGCTGTCTTGTCTCTTCTTGCTGCCTTTTCTTTGGGCTTTTTTCCCCGTTTTGCTTTTGTCTCTTTTTCCTTTTCTGCCTTTGTTACTGTTTTTTCTGTTTCTGTTATTACTTGTCTCCTTTCCTTTTGTGGGAGTGCTTGCACCGCTATTGGCGCAATGGTCGTTTCCCTGTCAATCGGAATGAATTCAGTTTCTTCTATCATGGCCGCCTGTTCCGTGGAGGAGTTTTTTCCTTCCTTTTCTTCCGGATAAGACAGGCAGACTCTTATTTTTGTCCGTCTGAGCTCCGGTAGCAGCCGGTTGGAAATATATTGATAAGGTATGCCGGCATCCAGATGTTGCAAGAAATCTTGCATTTTTACAGGATTGTCATGGTGATAATCTATCAATGCCAATACATCCTCCCGGTCGGGGACCAGCCTGTCGTCCGTTATCAGTTTCCGTAAGGCATCCCCGTATTCTTCTCCTGTACGGATACAGATTTGGGCGGCATTGACTTGCGGATATTTCCGACATAAGAACGCTTTTACTTCCTCGCTTCTTTTTAGGCCCGGCGCTATGTCCGGTTCTTTTTTTCCGTTATATGAATCCGGTGAAACCAGAATAATGGAATAAAGATGTCTGCTGCGGGCAGGATGGGCAAGCAGGGAATCCAATGTTGCCAGCGTTTTACCGTTTCCTTGGTAATCCTTGTCCGCCTGTCGGGCCTTCAGGTCAAAATAGAGCATCATGTCCAATATGGTATCTTTGGGATTTTCGTACTCTGTCGTCCGGGCATAAGTGCTATTGGTCAGTAGGCACAAAAACACAAATATGCTGAATATAGTAGTGCGTTTTTCCATGGATTACCATTATGTGTGGAGCAAATATAGGTGATAAAATCTGAAAAAAAACTTATTAAATGTTCTATTTTCGGACGTGAAAGGGTTAGTGAAGCGATTGGACAGAATTTGCAAGTTTGGGCAGCCGGATAATGAGAAGGGCAGGGGAGCTTACTTTTATTTGGAGTGAATAATCAGAGGAATACTTTCTTTTTGCTTTTTACTTTCCAATGGACAGAAATGAACGGTCTTATCATATGGATAGGGCAATGTTTCATATTCCTTTTTTAATCCGTGTTTTTCAATCTAATTGTAATGTTGTGTGCGAAAACGGTTGTATTTGTGAAATAATACTAAATGAAAAGCGAAATTGAACTAAATATTTGGAGAAAATGAGTGTAAGTTGTACATTTGTCATGTGATTTTTTTCATAGTATTAGATTTAAGGTTAACAAAGGTTGGAGCAAAGCGTTGCTCCTTCCTTTTTTAAGCCCTTCGCTTTTGTTCTTTTCCTGCCTGTCAAGTTTCCTGTCTTTTAAAATATTCAGCTTCTTGTTTTCATCCATCGGATTTTATGTTATCTTTGTGTCAATGTAATTAATTGACAATCTAAATGAAAAGACACGCAAACCTTTTATGCTTGGGAGCTGCTGTTGCATTACTGAATGCCTGCGCTCCGGCTGTGAATGCTCCTGAACCTGTTTTCCCCATTCCTGAAAAGAAACAGGTGGATTGGCAGAAAATGGAGACATACGCTTTCGTACATTTCGGACTGAACACGTTCAATGATCGTGAATGGGGATATGGAGATTCCGATCCTGCTACATTCAATCCTGTCAAACTGGACTGCGAACAATGGGTGAAAACCTTTGTGGCGGCAGGGATGAAAGGAGTTATCCTTACGGCAAAACATCATGACGGATTTTGCCTGTGGCCTACGGGGCTGACCGAATACTGTATCCGTAACACGCCTTATAAAGACGGAAAAGGGGATATAGTGCGTGATCTTTCGGAAGCTTGCAAGAAGTATGGTATAAAATTCGCTGTCTATCTCTCACCGTGGGACAGGCATCAGGCCAATTATGGAACTCCGGAATATGTGGATTATTTCTATCGACAGTTGTACGAGTTGCTGACCAATTATGGTCCGGTGTTTGAAATCTGGTTTGACGGGGCCAATGGCGGTGATGGCTGGTATGGCGGAGCAAAAGATTCCCGTACCATAGACCGGAAGACTTACTATGACTATGCGCGTGCCTATGAAATGATTGACAAGTTTCAGCCGCAGGCTGTTGTATTCTCGGATGGCGGTCCCGGATGCCGCTGGGTAGGTAACGAGAATGGATTTGCCGGAGCGACAAACTGGTCTTTCTTGCGTGCCGGAGAGGTTTATCCGGGATATCCTAAGTATAGGGAACTGCAATACGGTCATGCGGACGGCAATCAGTGGACGGCTGCCGAGTGTGATGTGTCTATCCGTCCGGGCTGGTTTTATCATCCGGAGGAGGACGACCGGGTGAAGACGGTGGAGCAATTGACAGACCTTTATTACCGCAGTGTGGGGCATAATGCGACTTTATTGCTTAATTTCCCCGTAAACCGGGATGGATTGATTCACCCTACAGATTCGGCGAATGCTGTTGATTTTTATAAGAATGTACAGAAACAGTTGGCAAACAATCTGTTGAAAGGTGTTCTTCCGGTAGTTTCCAATGAACGGGGTGGAAAATATACGGCAAAGGCGGTGACGGATGGAGAGTATGATACATATTGGGCTACGGAGGATAGCGTCACATCGGCTGTTATCGAGTTTGAATGGCCGGCCCCGCAGAAGGTAAACCGTATGCTGTTGCAGGAATACATTCCGTTGGGACAGCGTGTACAGTCCTTTGTGGTGGAATATAATAAGGAAGGGGAGTGGCTGCCTGTGAAACTGAATGAAGAGACTACTACAATCGGTTATAAACGTTTGCTTCGTTTTGAGACTGTCACTACGGACAAACTTCGCGTGAACTTTGAGAAATCACGCGCCTGCCTGTGTATCAATAATATAGAGGCTTATTATGCAGGAGAAACCCTTGATGTGTTTACAGCAAAAGCGGAGGAACTGAAAACATATCCGTTTACATTGCCGAAGGTAGATGAAGCGGAAGCCGGAAAATGTGCGGATAAAGATGCCGCCACTACTTGCTTTGTGGACGGCAATACGCTTCTGTGGATTTAGGTACGGAACAGACTGTTTCTTCTTTCCATTATTTACCCGACCAGAGCGAGTATAACAAAGGACTGATAGCTGCCTATGAGATTTCAGTCGGCACGGAAGCCGGTGCGGTGAACCAGGTGGTGAGCAGCGGGGAATTCTCGAACATCAAGAACAATCCGATTCTCCAATCGGTCTACTTCAGTCCGGTAACAGCCAGATATGTGCTGTTGAAAGCAGTGCGGATGGTGGAAAATGACGGACCGATGGGCTTTGCCGAACTAGGAGTGCAATAACCATGCATCAATATACTCATGTACCCGTTCACGGTACAGCTACCGTATGTCAATGGGTATGTGAGTATCTTGATACATGGTTACATTATTAACCGGTACACTCCTCCTGCCAGTGCTCGTATCACCCCTTTCATTTCTAATTCAAACAGTAATGCACTCATTCGGTTTACAGGTATGTTGGTGTCTATCACCAATGTGTTGATTTGTAATCCTTCCGGCATTTTGCCGAGTCGTTTTACTATTCGTTCCTCTTCCTCGCTTAAATCAGGGAACAATTCCCGTTGTACTGTTTTCTCGGTTTTGGGGCTACTTTCCCATCCCATGGCCTTCACTAAATCTTCGGCCGATGTGATAAGCACTGCCTGGTTTTTTCTTATCAGATTGTTGCAGCCTATGGAATATTCGTCGTTGCATCGTCCCGGAAAGGCAAAACAGTCCCGGTGATAACTTTCCGCCAGTTCGGCGGTGATGAGGGCTCCCCCTTTGGCGGCGGATTCGATAACGACGGTGGCGTCACTCATACCTGCCACAATGCGGTTTCGTTTCACGAAATTCTGCCTGTCGGGATTGGTTCCGCTTGTAAATTCGGTCAGCAAACCTCCCTGTTCCAACATGCTGACGGCTGTCTTCCGATGTTCGGCAGGATAAATACGGTCCAGTCCGTGTGCCAGCACGCCTATGGTCTTGAAATGATTCTGCAGGGCGGCGCGATGCGCATGGATATCAATGCCATAAGCCAGCCCGCTCACTATCAAGGCGTTTGGGCACAACACCGACAAGTCGGCAAGGAACGGGTGCAGATATCCTGTCCGTAGGGGGTGGCATGACGGGTTCCTACCATATTGATGACATGCAGTGCATTCAGATCGGCATTTCCCCGGTAAAATAAAGCTAGCGGAGCATCATCACATTCACGCAAACGGCCGGGATAACCTTCATCATTTAAGGTGAGGCAGCGGATATGATTTTTCTCACAGAAAGTTAGTTCCTGCTCTGCACGCCGGAAAGCTTCGGAGTTATTCAACGCAGTAATGATCTTTTCGCTTACTCCGGGGACCAGTTGTGACAGCTCTTTGCGGTGTTCGAAAACACGGGTGGCGCTTCCCAGACTGCTCACCAGTCTGAATGCGCCTGTCAGTCCCAATCCCGGTATCCGGGTCAGGGCCAGGCTGCAAATTTGCTCGTCTTGTGTCATTCGCTCAGATAGGGGGCGAAAGTCTCGTCAAATAGAGCGCTGTCCCCTAATCTGCCGTTTACCACGCATACTGATTCTACAGTGGCCTTGACAGTCACTTTCATGTCGGGCAGACGGAAAATGTCCTGATAGAACACATATTTAATACCTTCTTTTCAGATAGAGCTTGGACACGAATTCGTCACCGCTGCGCAGCGGAGTTTTGAACGCCATGGTGAGCCTCGCCACTACCGGGTCCACTCCTTCTTCGTGCAAGCGTGCGAAACTGATGCCCACCGATGTGAGAAACTCATGGCGCGTATGTTCCAGATAATGTTGATAGTTGGCATTGTTCACAATACCCTGCAGGTCGCATTCATAATCGCGTACCTTCATCTTCAGTTCATAAATATACTTTTCCATAAGGCAAAGGTATAAGAAAAATGTGTTACTTTGCAGATAAACTTAAAAAAAGAAACAAATGAAACTGTACGCTGCCCCTTTGCAAGGTTTTACGGAAGCCCCCTGGAGAAATCTTCATCAGGAAGTTTTTGGTGGGATAGATGCTTATTATACCCCCTTTGTGCGGATGGAGAAAGGAGAGTTCCGTAACAAGGATGTACGGGAGATCGCTTCTGGAAACAATACTGTGTCCCGGCTGATTCCCCAGCTTATCGCTTCCACTCCTGCCGAACTGGAACGGCTGGCCGGTTTGTTTATAGAGAAAGGGTACAAGGAAGCGGATATCAATATGGGTTGTCCTTTTCCCCTGATGACAGGAAACATAAGGGTTCGGGCATTTTGCCGTATCCGGCCGAGGTGGAAGCTTTATTGAAAGAGCTGGTGCACTATCCGGAACTGGGTTTCTCCGTCAAGATGAGATTGGGATGGGAGTGTGCGGATGAATGGCGGCCGTTGTTGCCTTTGTTGAACGCTGCCCCCTTGCGGCGGATCGTTCTGCATCCTCGTATCGGGAAGCAACAGTACAAGGGAGAGGTGGACTTGGCTGCGTTCACCGCTTTCTATGAGGAGTGCGCCCATCCGTTGGTGTATAACGGTGACTTGCTGACGGTGGAAGATATCCGGAAGGTGGACGAGGAGTTTCCCCGCCTGGAGGGCGTCATGCTGGGACGCGGGTTGCTGGCCAATCCTGCTTTGGCTTGGGAATATGCAAACGGAACCGTTTTTTCCCCCGATGAGCTGTATGAAAAGGTGAAGGCGCTTCACGCACGCCTTCTTCAATATTATGAAGCCTATTTACAGGGAGAGGCGCAATTGCTGAGTAAAATGAAGCCTTATTGGGAATACCTGCTGCCCGATGCGGACCGGAAGATAAAGAAAGCGATAAAGAAGGCTACAACGATGGATAAGTATTTGACGGCGGTGAACCAGCTGTAATGATGGAAAAGGGGCTTCGGTACATGAAAACCGGAGTGTCTCTTCAGTTCATTCAGCCGGTCTAACTGCTTGTAAAATAGGGAAGTATCCTGATAGGAGAACCTTCAGCTTCCTGTCAGTTACTTCCAGCCCATATTTTTGTTCCTACCTGTTAGATGAGAGGTGTGTCCGTCATGCCTGTATTTTAAGAAATACTTAGCTGTCTTTTCTTGGAGCATATCCTTTATCTTCCTTGTTATGTATCCATTTGCTTCGTAAGCATTCGGCCTCGTGCGTGTTTCTCTCAAGTTATAATAAAGTCAAAAGCCAGACGAAGCATGTCTGGCTTTTTGACTTTATTATAGCTTTCCTGTTTATCCTTTCCAATTAAATGGCAGTAAATCGGTGTAATCGTTTTTCTCTTCTCTTTCTTTCTCCTGTACCCTAATCAGCACGTCCTGCATCCATAGTTTTGGGTTCACCTTATTTTCCCTACAGCATCCCATCAGTGAAAAGAAAATTGCCGCTGCATGTGCTGCCTCATGTGATCCGGAGAAGAGCGTATTTTTTCTGTTTAAAGTCAACGGCCTTATAGAACGCTCCACCGGATTATTGTCAATGCAGAACTGTGCGTCATTGACATATCCGGACAGTTGTTCAAAGCGTGTGTACATATAGAGCATGGCCTTGGCAATAGGCGATTTATCGACCGTATGTCCATATTCCTCCTTGCACCATTTTTCCAGTTCTTTGATAATAGGGTACGATTTTTTTTCCCGGCGAAGCTTTACCACCGCCTCCCCTTCCAGATGTTCCATTCTGATTTTCTCCTCCACGGCATACAGTCCGCCTATTTGTCCAAGTGCATGCCTTGCTCTGGGAGGGTCATTTCCTTCCGCTTCCACAAAGTTGCGCCTGACGTGCGCCCAGCAGCACAGATGCAACTTTTCGGGTAGCGTGTCGAACTTGTCATCATATACTGCAAAGCCGTCACTCTGTACCACCCGGACCTGTCCTGCCAGCAGTGTGTCTATTCCGCTGCTGCCACGGCCCTTGTGATATTCAAAGAAGGGGGTATGGAACCGGGGCAGATAGAAGTTCCACATATACCCGCGGTGAAGAGCACCGGGCCGGTCGCTTTCAAGTACGGGATGGGGTGTCTCATCGGCCATGACGTAATAGCTGTCCTTGACCAGTTCACGAAGCTCATTATAGATTGGTTCCAGACGCTGTGCGGCAGCCATCATCCAGTTATTTACGGTGGAAGGACTCAGATGGATTCCTTCACGCTCAAAGATATCCAGCTGTCTGTGCAGAGGCAGGTGGTCGTAATATTTGGCGGTAGCAATGTGGGCCAGTACACTTTCCGAGGCATTGCTGTGGGGATGTGCCATTACGGGCATGGGAGCGGTTATGATACGACCGTCGGCGAGCCGGTATTTAGGACGGATGATGCGTTTCACATAGAATCGGGCGGGGCTGACAGCATACTGTTCGCTCACTTCCTCTCCCAGCTTCGTCGCTCCCTCCAACGAAAGGCCTTCCGGCATGGGAATGATAATCTCCTCACGGGGAAGGGACGGGTCGATGGGCTTACGGGCGTGGGGAGTGATCTTTTCGTGAAGTTTTTACGGAAACGATTGTAGCCATTCTCCGATGTGACGGATTTCCCAGCGGTTTTCTGTTCTTCCGCTACCGGGTCATTGACATCGGACGGAGACTCGAAACAGATGCTCAGCTGGCCGGCATCTTCGGGAAGATGACGTTTTTCACTGGCTTTACCCCATAAACGGCGTGTCAAGTCAGCCAATTTCCATCTCAGATCGGCAATGACGGCTGTACAGGCCGAGATTTCTTCGACCTGGCGGGAATACTCCTGCAAAGAGGCTTCGTATTTTCTCTGAAGTTCCGCATGCTCCTTTTCAAGGCATTCATGTTCCTTGCGCAACCCTTCGTACTCTTCCAAAGTAGGGTAAGGGTAATAACCGGTTCTTTCACTGTACATCCACTTTTTATTATGTGGCAAAGTTATCAAAATAAAACTGCACGGCTTATAGAATGGGGAATTACTTTTCAACTGTTTTCCGATACTTTTTAACAGTAAGCAGCTCATTCAGGCGATTCCAGGAAATTTGAAGAAAATCCTTCTTCCGTTCCTCCTTTTTCAAGAGGAAAGAACCGCGATTCAGACGACGGCATTCCAGACGGTATTCGTCGTCGCACCGATAAAGGATATGCAACCTGCTACGGGAGCGGTCGGGAAAAATATGACAGCTCTGCTCTGACACGCAGGAACCTGTGTGTCGGATGACCTCGCCACAAAGACCGTCAATACCTTTATGGAAATTACAACCTTGGGGATAAAGGTAATAAGACCAAAAAGGACTGCTGCGGAAAAGGCCAAGACCTAAAGGGAGAAGTAGGTCCTGAGGGGAATGGATACCAAGGCTGGAAGACGAAACTTTATAACGACGGCCGCCATCAAATATGAAAAGAACAGAATCAAAACGGTTAGACTCGGAAAAAGAGAGTACGTAGTTTATCACTTTCGCTAGAAAATTCTAATACTGAACACATAATGGATTAAGATTATAATGAAGCCACAAAGGTAGGAAGGAAAAGAGGGGAAAAAAACACGCACGAGGCCGAATGCTTACGTTGCTTCCTGATAAGTTTATCGTTTCACTTAAGTGATGAAACCTTATCACCCTAGTGATGAGCTTGTACCACTTGGGTGATGAAACTTCATCACTTAAGTGAAACACTGTACTTGTCAAGAAGAGAACACGAACTTGTCCTGATGAAAACCCTTTTACATAAGGATGTTTACGCTTAGTCACTTTTCATCCCGAAACGCCGGAAATCCCTTGACAAAGGCTTTTCAATGTGCTATCTTTGTGGAAACAACAACTAAAAAAACAATAAAATCATGATGAAAGAAATGATTCGGAAGGTGATGGAATGGTGCAAGTTATGGAACGGTGAAACTGCAACGGCGAAACAGGCGGACCCTTCTTCGGATAAAAGGGAAAAAGAACAGGCTGCGGATAACCGGGAGGTGCAAGACCGTCTGGAGAACTACTTGTGGAAACACTATGAGTTCCGTTTCAACGTGTTGACGGAACAACCCGAATATTGCGCGAAGGGGCAAGGGACGGACACACCTTATAAGATAGTGACTCAGCGTACCTTGAACACCTTGTGCCTGGAAGCGCACCGTCATCGCATCAATTGCTGGGATAAGGATGTGAGCCGCCTGCTCCATTCGGAACGCTTGGAAGACTATCACCCTTTCCTTACTTATATGGATACACTGCCCCAATGGGACGGGGTGGATCGCGTCACTCCGCTGGCGCAGCGCATCTCGAAAAAAGCCTTCTGGATAAACGGCTTCCACCGCTGGATGCTGGGAATGGCCGCCCAGTGGGCAGGACGCATGGACCGTTGCGCCAATGCAGTGGCCCCTATGTTGGTGAGCCGTATGCAGGGAAAGTGTAAATCTACTTTTTGTCAGTTGTTGATGCCCGACGGGTTGAGAGATTATTACACGGACAGTTTTGAGTTGACGGGGCAGTCGGGCTGCGAACAGAAACTGGCGCAGTTCGGGCTGATTAACCTGGATGAGTACGACCGTCTTTCTCCTCAAAAACTGCCGTTGCTCAAGACACTGATGCAGATGAAGAAGTTGGATTTCCGTAAGTCGCACCGTTCATCCTACAGTCACCTGCCCCGCATGGCTTCGTTTATAGGAACCAGTAATCATAAGGATTTGCTGACCGACCCCACGGGCAGTCGCCGTTATCTTTGTGCCGAGGTGAAAGAGAAAATAGACTGCACGCCACTGGAGCACAAGCAATTGTTTGCCCAATTGAAGGCGGAGCTGGAGGGTGGCGAGCGTTATTGGTTTTCGGCCGAAGAGGAAGCGGAACTGCAATTGCGCAACCGCGAGTTCTATGCCATGCCCGTAGAGCAGGAGGTGTTCTACCGTTGTTTTCGCCTGCCTGAGGCGGGAGAGGAGTTCAAACTCTATTCGGCCTCGGTCATTTTCACCATTTTGCAGAGCCGTTATCCTGCGGCTATGCGCGGTATGACGGTGGTGCGTTTCGGCAAGATGATGAGCGCCATGGGGGCGGAACGGATGCATACGGAGAAAGGAAATCTGTACAAGGTGGTGCTGGCGGCATAATTCCCGTCCATCAGGCCGGCTGAAAGGACTGACAGGAGGCTGAAGGGGCTTCTGTCAGTCTTATTTGTGTGTGACAGCGTGTTAACCGTGCTGAATGGACTGAAGGCGGGGTGCATGAATGCCAAAAAACATACTATAAGAATCTTTTTAAAGAGCCGTTTTCTCAAGAATTTGTACTAAGTTTGCAACCAAACTACATAATTAAAAAAACTATGATTAACAGATTTGTATTGAACGAAGTATCTTACTTCGGTCCGGGTGCGCGTGAAGTGCTTCCACAAGAGATTAAACGTTTGGGCTTGCATAAGGCGTTTGTTGCTACAGACAAGGACTTGATTAAGTTCGGTGTGGCTGATAAAGTGTTGAAAGTCTTGGAGAATGCAGGTATTCCTTATGAAATATTCAGTGAAATCAAACCGAATCCTACCGTAAGCAATGTAAAGGCGGGAGTTGAAGCTTTTGCAAAATCAGGAGCGGACTTTATTCTGGCTATCGGCGGCGGTTCGTCTATCGATACTTCGAAAGCGATTGGTATCATCACTAATAATCCAGACTTCAGTGATGTGGTGTCACTGGAAGGTGTGGCTCCTACAAGGAAAAAGTCAGTGCCTATCATTGCACTGCCCACTACCGCCGGTACTGCCGCCGAGGTGACTATCAACTATGTCATCACGGATGAGGAAAACCATAAGAAGATGGTTTGTGTAGACCCGAACGATATTCCCGCCATCGCTATTGTGGATGCGGAACTGATGTACACTCTGCCTAAAGGGCTGACTGCTTCTACCGGTTTGGACGCACTGACCCACGCCATCGAAGGGTTGATAACCAAAGGCGCTTGGGAAATGAGCGATATGTTCGAGATCAAGGCGATCGAAATGATTGCCCGTTATCTGGAAACCGCTGTCTTCGAGCCTACCAATGCGGAAGCCCGTAACGGTATGGCCGTGGCACAGTACATTGCAGGTATGGCGTTCTCTAATGTAGGCTTGGGCGTGGTTCACGGTATGGCTCATCCGTTGGGAGCTATCTTCGATATTCCTCACGGTGTGGCTAATGCACTGTTGCTGCCTGTCATCATGGAGTTCAATGCTCCGGCTGCTTTGTCCAAATATGTAGATATCGCCAAGGCGATGAATGTGTACAAGGATGGCATGAGCCGGGAAGAGGCTGCGAAGGCTGCTGTTGAGGCGGTGAAGGCATTGTCTGTCAAGGTGGGTATCCCTCAGCATTTGTCTGAACTGGGTATTAAGGAAGAAGACTTGCCCCGTCTGGCCGCTTCGGCTATTGCCGATGTGTGTACGCCGGGCAATCCTCGTGAAGTGACGGAAGAAATTATTCTGGAACTTTACAAGAAGGCTTTCTAAGCGTAATTCTTTTGTAATAAAAGCATAGGTGGTGTGTGGATGTGCAGGGCATATCCACACACTTTTTTTATCTCCTTTCTGTTTTTTGAATTGTTATGTGAGTTTCATCTTTTTGTATTTGGATTGAAATGTGCAGTTCGTTTCTTTGCGGCAGAAAACAATAAACTTAAAATTATGAAAAAGAAGTTCATTTTAACCGTTGCTTTTTTGAGTATCAGTTTGTTTGCCCAACAGATGTGGGCTATGCCGTTTTATCCGGTACGTGATAAAAAAGAGAATGTGAAAACGGATGCATCTTCGGCTAAGGTGGAAACATGGGAGTTTTACTCTACTGTTGAAACCCCTTCTTCCGAAGAGCTGGCTGCATTGGTTTCTAATCATAAATTAGGTAAGAAGGTAGCCTTCCTGTATGATTCATTTAAAGATACTTATGTGGTGAAGGAAGAGGTGGTACCGGAGATCCGACGCGTCGTACGGTGATTCGTAAGCCGGAAATCTACAATGCAGTACGTACCATTGAAAAAAGAACTGAACCGTCAGGTAAGGAAAAGACCTGCTGCCGCAGGATAAGGCGGAGCAGGAGTTTACAGGGGTGCTGAAAGTGGCGTTGGCCGCTATCGACTCGGATACGGAGTCTTTTGAGACTGCTTTACAAGAGAATAAAAAGGACGTATCTCATTTGTTGGGTGTATTCCGCCGTGTCAGCCTTAAAAGTATCTATTGAATTCTTTCTTTTCAGGATAAACTAACAATTATATATAAATGAAAACTAAACAGTGCTTGGTCATTGTTATGACCTTGCTATGCCTTTGCGTGAAGGCGCAGAATCTCAGAGTGACCGGTGTGGTGCGGGATAAGTCGGATGTGATTATCGGTGCCAGCGTAATGGTTAAAAACAACAGTGGGTACGGTGACAGATATGGATGGGCGTTATTCAGTGGAAGTGCCCGCCAATGGTGTATTGATTTTTTCTTATATCGGATATACTCCGGTAGAGAAACAAGTAGATGGACAAACGGTGATTAACGTGACGATGAATGACGATGTGCAGGCCATTGACGAAGTAGTGGTAACTGCTATCGGTATCAAGCAGCAGAAAAAGAAGTTGGGATATACTACCCAACAAGTCAATACCGAGGCTTTAGACCAGCCGGGTACGGTGAATGTTGGTAATGCCTTGTCGGGTCAGGTAGCCGGTTTGACGGTAAATAATCCTACCGGTATTTTTCAGGCTCCTTCGTTTTCCTTACGTGGAAAGACTCCGTTGATGGTGATTGACGGTGTGCCTGTGGAGTCGGATCTTTTTGACGTATCTCCCGAAAATATAGAAAGTATTAATGTTTTGAAGGGAACTGCCGCCGCTGCTTTGTATGGTTCGCGGGGTAAAGACGGTGCTATTTTGATCACTACCAAACTGGCGAAAGAGGATGGATTGACTGTTACGGCCGGATTGTCCAGTATGGTTTCTGCCGGATTTACGGTCTTTCCTGAAACTCAGACAGAGTTTGGTTCGGGCTCTAATGGTCAGTATGCCTTTTGGGATGGAGCAGATGGTGGTATCTCGGATGGAGACATGACCTGGGGACCTCGTTTTGCCGGGCAGAAAATAGCACAGTGGAATAGTCCTATCCGTAATAAAGAAACAGGAGAAACGATTCCTTGGTGGGGGGATGTTTCCGGTACGATTTATGATGACCAGTCTAAGTACGAACGGGTGCCCATCGCATGGGAGCCTCATGATAACCTGAGGGACTTTTTACGTACCGGAATTATTACAAAAGCGACTTTTTCAGTGGCAAGCAAAAGTAAAAAAGCTAACTATAATTTTAACGGTGATTTCTCCAATCAGCGCGGACAGGTTCCCAATACTTCGGTTTATACGGGGGGATTGAACTTTAACAGTATGTATAACCTTAGTAACTCGGTTACTTTATCAGCCAATCTTTCTTATAACAAGGTATATTCTCCCAATTATCCACGTTATGGATATGGACCGAAAAATCATATGTATACCATTTTGTTATGGATGGGAAATGATGTAAATGGAAAGGAGTTGGCCGAGCATTATTATCGTCCGGACTCTGAAGGTACACGTCAGGCCAACTACAACTATGCGTGGTATAATAATCCTTACTTTGCTGCCAATGAACTGACGCAAAAGCATGACCGTAATACAATGAATGGACAACTGAAACTGAACTGGGATGTAATACCAGGGCTGAGTTTGCAAGGACGGGCTGCGGGACGTTTGGAAAGCACATTTGAAGATATGTCTGTTCCTAAGTCTTATATGAACTATGGTGATTCGCGGAATGGCGACTACAAAACGTGGAATACTGATCAGCTGGACATCAATGCGGATTTTCTTGCTACTTACACACGTGCTTTCAGCAGGAATTTTACGTTGACTGTCAATGCCGGTACTTCACTGTATTACCGTCAGATTCGGAAGCAAAGCCAGTCTACAGACGGACTGATCGTGGCGAAAGTATACAATTTGGGTAATAGCCTGAATCCTGTAAGCGCTACCAACTCGATGAACGAAAAAGCTATCGAGAGTGTTTATGGTTCTGTGAATGTAGATTTGTTTGAGTCTTTGTTTCTTACATTTACCGGGCGTAATGACTGGTCTTCTACTTTGGCAAAAGGGAATAACTCCTATTTCTATCCTTCTGTGTCATTAAGTACATTGGTTAATGAATATGTGAAACTGCCTTCATGGATGGATTATCTGAAAGTAAATGGTGCATGGGCGCAAGTTTCCAGTGACCTTGATCCTTATTCTTTGTATGCTACTTATTCCAATGGCACACTGTATGGCAGTATTCCGTCCGTGACTTATCCGGGTACGTTACTCAATGCGAATATATTGCCGCAAAAAACAACCTCGTATGAGGTGGGGGTTTCTACTTCGTTTTTGCATAATCGCATTGGAATTGATCTGACCTACTATCATATGCTGGATGAGAACAGTATTATAGAACTGCCCATATCATCTGCCTCGGCATTTACCAAACGTTATGTGAATGGTAACGAATACACAACAAACGGTTTCGAGCTGATTGTTTCCGCCACTCCGGTAAAAAACAAAAACTTTACCTGGAATGTAGCTACCAATTGGAGTAGTAATATTCGTAAGCTGACCGGGATTTATGGAGACCAGGAGAAGTTCGGCGATTTGAAAAAAGGTGACCGGGCTGATGCTATGTATGCTACCGAGTGGGAAAAGACACCGGATGGCCGGTTGATATTGGATGCGAATACGGGTTTGCCCACTCAGAGCGCTTTTAAGACCAAAGTAGGAAACCAGTCTCCTGATGTTCGTTTCGGATTGCAGAATACTTTCAAGATAAAGGATTTTACTGTCAATATAGATATGGACGGAGCTATCGGAGGAACGTTGATATCTACTACCACGCAGAAAATGTGGTGGGGAGGAAAGCATCCCAAATCTACCATGTATCGTCAGGAAGAATATGATAATGGTGGCAAGCCTGTTTATGTGCCCGAAGGTGTCAATATAGTAAGCGGTGAGGTGACTTATGACGTGAATGGGAATATTGTTTCCGATACCCGTGTCTATAAAAAGAATGAAACAGCGGTAAACATACAGACTTGGGCCCAGAATTATCCTTATCGTGCCGTGGTGCGTACAGAAGAAAGCGAGTTGTTTGCTAATACGTTCAGCCGTTCTTTCCTAAAACTGAGACGTGTTGCAGTGACGTATGATTTGACTAAGTTCATTCAGTCACAGTTTATAAAGGGCTGGATGTCACAGTGTTTGGAAACAATCTGGCCGTGCTGAAAAAGACTCCTTATTTGGATCCGGACTTTGGTGCCAGTGATGGAGATTTGCAGGATCCGTCGGCCCGTTATGTAGGAGTGAGTGCTAACATTAAATTTTAACGTTTATTCAAAATATGATGAAGAAGTATATCAAATACATGGCATCTCTTCTTGCCGTATCCTTTGCAATGAGTGCTTGCATTGATTTGGAAGAGATGAATGTGGATCCTAATAATGCCACTACTACCAATCCTTCCCTGTTGTTGACCGGAGTTGCTTATAGTGCTTTTAATCAAACCAGTTCGGATGCTTGCCATGCAGCCAAGATGCTGATTCTGACTTCGGGAGAAAGCAAGTATCAGGTTTATAAATGGACGCGTGGGGATTTTGATTATTATAGCAATTTGCGTGATGTGACCAAAATGTCAGAAGAGGCCGGAGAAGGAAGTGCTTATCAGGCTTTGGCTCATTTCTTCCGTGCCAATTATTTCTATCAGTTGACTCTGGACTTTGGAAGTATTCCCTATACGGATGCGCTTAAGGCAGAAACAGATGCGAATTACCAGCCGGCATACGATTCGCAGGAAGTTGTGCTGGCCGGCATTTTGAAGGAGCTGGAAGAGGCCGATAAAATGCTTGAAGGCAGTGATGAGATTATTTCGGGAGATATTATCTACAATGGCAACTTGGTTAATTGGAGAAAATTGATTAATGCTTACCGCTTACGTATTTTGATGTCTTTGTCGGGAAAAGAGAAGGTAGGTGATATAGATGTTAAATCGGAGTTTTCAAAGATTGTAGCCGACGGACCTTTAATGGAAAGCTTGTCGGATAACGGGCAGTTGATCTATCTTGACCAGCAGGATAACCGTTATCCGTATTTTAATGACAGCGATTTCGGTTCGGGGCGTTTTATGGATTCCACTTATATTGCTGCATTGGCTACACGGCAGGATCCGCGTTTATTTGCTGTTGCCACGCAAACTCCGAATGCTGAAAAAGCCGGAAAAGCGATTAATGATTTCAGCTCTTATGACGGGGGTGATCCGGCTGTTCCTTATAGTTTGGTTAATGATAAGGCGGTGGCTGGAAACTGTTCCAAGCCTGCTCCCCGTTATTACCAGACTCCGACCAATGAGCCTATGGTCTTGTTAGGTTACGTTGAACAGCAGCTTATATTGGCTGAGGCTGTAGTAAGAGGATGGATTCAGGGAGATGACAAGATTTATTATGAATCGGCCGTCAAGGCGTCTTTTGAGTTTTATCAGAAATATGCTGTGTCGGTAGCTGATTATCTCACTCAGGATGCAGCGGCAGAATACCTTCGAAATGACAAGGTGGCTTATTCCTCTTCCCTTTCTACTGATGAGAAGATAGAGCGTATTATTATGCAAAAGTATTTGCCGACATTTTTGCAGGGAAGTGTATGGCTACCCTACTATGAGGCGCTTCGTACGGGGTATCCCGATTTCCGCCGTGCCGCAGGAGTTAGTCTGCCTTATCGCTGGATGTATCCGCAGGATGAATATAATAACAATGCCACTCATGTGGAGGCTGCTTTGAATGAGCAGTTTGGTGGAAGTGATAAAACCTCGGATAAGCCTTGGTGGTTGCAGTAATCAGTTTAAATAAATTTTTAGGATGATGAAAAAGATAAAAACATTATGTGGTGTGTTGGCTCTGCTTTGTGTAGGGATGATGCCGGTAAGCGCGCAAAATGTGCTGAAATTCAATGCAGACAAGAAGTTTAAGATTGTTCAGTTCACTGATGTTCATTGGGTACCGGGAGACTCTGCCTCGGAAGAAGCGGCGGAGCGAATGAATGAGGTCTTGGATGTTGAGAAACCGGATTTGGTGATTTATACAGGTGATTTGGTGTTTGGCAAGCCGGCGAGCGAGGCATTGTCTAAAGCTTTGGAACCTGTTGTTTCCCGCCGTTTGCCTTTTGCCGTGACTTGGGGAAACCATGATGATGAGCAAGATATGACCCGTATTGAGTTACTGGAATATATCAAAGATATGCCGGGTAATCTGACCTCTACCACGGCAGGGATTTCGGGAGTTACTAATTATGTACTTCCTTTGAAGTCGGAAGACGGAAAGAAGGATGCAGCTGTGCTTTATGTCTTCGATAGCAATGCGTATTCGTCTTTGAAACAGGTAAAAGGGTATGATTGGATAAGCCGGATCAGATAAATTGGTATGTTGAGAGCAGTGTGGGATATACGGAACGTAATGGTGGCAAGCCACTGCCCTCGTTGGCTTTCTTTCATATTCCTTTTCCGGAATATAATGAAGCGGCGCAAGATGAAAATGCGTTATTGATAGGAACACGTAAGGAAAAGGCTTGTGCTCCGTTGATTAATACAGGTTTGTATGCTGCTATGCTGAATGCAGGAGACATAATGGCTACATTTGTGGGGCACGACCATGTGAATGATTATGTAGTTGATTGGAAAGGGATTTTGTTGTGCTATGGACGGTTTACCGGAGGGAATACCGTTTATCACGATATTCCGGGAGGAAATGGGGCACGGGTCATTGAACTGACACAAGGAGTGCGCTCTTTCAAGACATGGGAGCGCTTGGAGGGAGGAAAGATTATTAATGAAGTAAATTATCCGTCTGATTTCCAAAGAGAATAATAGTCAGTTGGGCAGGATAGAGGTATTCTCAGTACCTGTCCCTTCCGGTGACAAGACTGTTTCGTCATTTGTTATACATAAATTATTGTCACAGCTTCATACATCCCTGTCGGCATTCTATGGATATAGTTAATAATGGCCGGCAGGGTGATAGAATATTATGACCGTTTCAGATATTCGTACCCTATCCGGCAATACAGGCATTTTTTCTTATCGCAATATTCTTTCTTTAATTGTATCAAAGCTTGGCTGTCGGCGGCATTGGAGGCTTTCATTCCGCATTGTTCCCACATGCGGGTGATATAATTGTTCTCCGCTTTCAATTCTTCCAGAAAACTGCCGGCACGTGCACAAAGTACACGATTCCCTTTATGCAGTCCGTAAGCATAGAGAAATGTCACTACCGTGTTGATAATGAGTAAATCCAGTGAGGTGTTACTTAGAGTCTTCGGACGGGAAGGGGAAGAACCGCCAAATGTATAATGAGTGAGCCAGTATTCTGACGTTCCTCCTTTCAGAATATCTCTGACACCTTGTAGTGTCTCCGTTTCCATGATGCGAGAGAGCAGTCCGTAGGCACGATGATAAAGACATGCCAACTGTGCAATCCGTATATGCGGAAAATTAGCAGGACGTAGCCGGAGAAAACGCCATAGGGAAGCATCCATCGGGATAAGTCCGAATTTATGCTGTAGATAGGTGTACTCTTTTTTTAGCCGGAGATAGTATCCGTCTCCATCAGAATCTTCCAGAATGCCGGCTTGTCCAAAGAAGATGGCTTCTATCTGGAAAAGGTCGTTCCGATGCTTGTCTACCGCCCGGAAGGGAAGCCGATGAGCCCAGGTTTCGAAAGCGTCTCCGTTCAGCCCGAAACCGAAATTACGTGCCAGTGTGATAAAAAAGCATCTTCCCAATTGCCTTGACAACGTTTTAACCGTTCATTCAATAAGGTCGCTTTTTGCTCGAATCTTTCCATCTGTAAGGCAGTCATCCATGAGTGGGCGGTGAAAGGGGGGAGTGAAGGAATGATGCGGTAACAAGGGGGGTAGCTGTCTGTTTCCAACAGTTCCTTGTAGTTGGTGCGGACCGCTTCCGGGCAGATGAGTTGTATTTGGGGGATTCTTTCTCCATTGCTCCTGCTGATTTCCGTATCTATTTCGGAGGCTATATGCAGAATGACAGAGTTGTAACCGGCATCTGCATGATGTCCGTGTTTGAACCAGTCTGAAGATCTTTCATGTATCTCGATATTGCCTATCCAAAGCACACCGTCCAGCTTGAGCTTGGCATTAAAAAAATCGGGACCGGCGTCGGTATTCGCCAGTCCCGTATCTATAACTTCCACTTGTTGGCCGGTTGTCGTTTTCAGTTCTTTGAGAGGAAATATTTTATGTTTCCATACATAGTGTAATAGTTGTTCCATGTTAATGAGGTGTAAATGTTTGGCAAATGTAATGGTTTACAACGAAAAACGCTATCTTTGTGGCTGAAATAACATTCGTAATTATGAAAATAGCATTAATAGGATACGGAAAGATGGGCAAGGAGATTGAAAAGGTTGCAGTTGCCCGCGGACATGAGATTGTGAGTATTATAGATGTTGATAATCAAGATGATTTTAATTCGGAAGCATTTAAATCAGCAGATGTGGCTATTGAGTTTACTAACCCGATGGTGGCATATGACAACTATATGAAAACTTTTGCTGCCGGTGTCAAATTGGTATCGGGCAGTACCGGATGGATGGACAAACATGGTGATGAGGTGAAAGAATTATGCACGAAAGGTGGAAAAACCTTGTTCTGGTCGTCTAACTTCAGTCTGGGTGTCGCTATATTCTCTGCTGTAAATAAATATTTGGCTAAAATAATGAATAACTTTCCCGCTTACGAGGTTTCCATGACCGAAACTCATCATATTCATAAACTGGATGCGCCCAGCGGAACAGCCATCACGCTGGCCGAAGGAATTCTGGAAAATATGAACCGCAAGAGTAAATGGGTGAAAGGGACCATGGTGGCACCGGATGGAACCGTGTCGGGAACATCGGAATGTGCCGAGAATGAGTTTCCTGTAAATTCGATCCGTGAAGGGGAGGTGTTTGGTATTCATACTATCCGCTATGACTCTGAGGCGGACAGCATCTCAATTACCCATGATGCAAAGAATCGGAAGGGGTTTGCCTTGGGAGCTGTTTTGGCGGCGGAATATACATCCAGGCATGAAGGGTTATTAGGAATGAGTGATTTATTTCAGTTTTAAGATATGATAAGAGCAACACGTACACAGTGGATTAAGTTTGCCGTTGTTCTGGCGCTTTACCTGATATTTCTTGTCTGGTTGAGAAGCTGGCTGGGATTGGTGGTTGTACCGTTTATCTTCGATGCGTATATCACAAAGAAGATTCCATGGACTTGGTGGAGAGAGTCCAAGAACCGTCATGTAGTGACTGTCATGGGATGGGTGGATGCTATTGTATTCGCACTGGTGGCGGTATACTTTGTCAACCTCTATTTCTTCCAGAACTATGTGATTCCTTCTTCTTCGCTGGAAAAATCATTGCTGACGGGTGATTATCTGTTTGTGAGTAAAATGAGTTATGGGCCCCGTGTGCCTCAGACTCCGCTGCACATGCCGTTGGCACAACACACACTGCCGTTTTTTAATTGTAAATCATACCTTGAGCATCCACAATGGGATTATAAACGGGTGAAAGGTTTGGGGGATGTACAGTTGAATGATATCGTTGTCTTTAACTTTCCGGCCGGAGATACAGTTGCCACCGGTGTGCCCAATGATGATATTTACCGTCTGAGTTATGGCGCAGGCAAGGAGCTGGCAAAACCGGTGGATTTGGCTTCCATGACTCCGGAGCAGCAACGGGTGGTCTATGATTATTATTATCAGTTGGGACGGGAGTACCTGAAAGAGAATCCACAGAACTTCGGTGAGATAATCAGCCGTCCGGTAGACCGCCGTGAGAACTACGTGAAGCGGTGTGTGGGTTTGCCCGGACAAACGTTGGAGATAAAGGATCGTATTATTTATTTGGATGGTAAAGCTAATAAAGAGCCTGATAATGTGCAGTATCGTTATCTGGTGAAAACCAAGCGCCCTATTCCCGATGACCTGGCTCATGAACTGGGTATCAGCAAGGAGGATATGATGATGTATTATACGGATGCTTCTGTTTATAATATGCCTCTGACGGAAAAAGCGAAAGCTGGTTTGTTGGCGCGTAAGGATATTGTAGTCAGTATTGAGAATACACCGGCTGATGATGCGGGGGGCTTGTACCCGCTGAATATGTATAAGAACTGGACTACGGATAACTACGGACCTGTATGGATTCCCAAAAAGGGAGAGACGGTGAAACTCACGATAGAGAATCTTCCTGTTTATGAGCGTCCTATTCATGTTTACGAGGGTAATGAACTGGCGGTGAAAGATGGAAAGATTTATATTAACGGCAAGGAAACCGATGAGTATACTTTCAAGATGGATTATTACTGGATGATGGGAGATAACCGTCATAATTCGGCTGACTCCCGTTTTTGGGGATTTGTTCCGAAGATCATGTGGTGGGAAAACCTATCTTTATCTGGTTGTCATTGGATAATGACCGTGGCTGGCTGGATGGAAAAATACGTTGGAACCGATTGTTTACCTTTGTAGATAACATTAAATAAATTGCGCATACCCTGTATTCCTGTATGGATAAAAGCAATGCTTACTGCTGTCATTCTGGTACTGTTGGTAAAGACATTTGCTTTCACCTCCTGCACCATTCCCTCTACCGGTATGGAGAATAGCCTTTATCAAGGGGAAAGGGTTTTGGTGAATAAGTGGAGTTATGGGTTTCGTGTGCCTTTTTCTATCTGGCGGTGGCTGGGAAAAACTGCCGGGAAAGGGGATATTGTGTTGTTCAACAATCCTAATCCACGGTCTCCTCAGACGTCGGTGGGCAATCGGGAAGTGTTTATAAGCCGTGTGGTAGGAGTACCCGGAGATACGTTGATGTTGAATGATGAACTGTGGGTGACCGACGAACAAGTGTTGAGCCCGGATAGTAAATCTTTGTATGTCTATTCTCATACGGAAGAAGAAACGATGCAGGCTGCCATGCAGCAAGTGAACATTCAGGGAAATAGGTTGGTGGGGTATGCCGAGGGGAAGTATATACGTACCTTCAGTCATTATGAATATTACCTGTTAAAACAAAAACTGGCGGGAAAAGTGGATTTGATTCCTCTTTATCATAAGGATATAAGCAAGAGCCATCCCTTTGTGATCCCGGAAAAAGGGAAACCTGTCAAGGTATATCCTTGGAATGTGACCTTGTTGTGCAATACTATTGTCCGCCATGAAGGGAGAGTGGCTTCTGTCAGGGGAGATACCCTGTATGTAGGGGAAAAACCTGTAGAAGCCTATACATTTAATAAAAATTATTACTGGATGGCATCCAATAATCCGGTGAATCTGTGTGATTCGCGTTTATTCGGCCTGGTGCCCGATGACCATTTGATCGGTAAAGCTTGGCGCATTTGGTTTTCATCCAGAAAAGGGCGCATTTTTCAACGAGTGCAATAATGGAGAATACGATATATTTAAGTTCGGCCTATCTGGCCCCGGTGGAATATTATACAAAACTGTTTGCCTGTGAGAAGGCCTATGTGGAACAGTATGACAATTATGTGAAACAGACTTATCGCAACCGTTGTGTCATTGCGGCAGCCGACGGTCCGCTGGCACTGACTATCCCTACGGAAAAAAGCGGTACGCCTAAATGCCTGATGAAGGATGTCCGTATTTCGGATCATGGCAATTGGCGTCATATACATTGGAATGCTTTGGTGGCTGCATATAGAAACAGTCCTTTCTTTGAGTACTATGCTGATGATTTCCGCGTCTTTTATGAAAGGAAATATGCCTTCTTGTGGGATTATAATCAGGAAATTTGTTCTTTAGTATGCGATTTGATCGATATTCATCCCCATATGGAAGGAACAACGGAATATTGCATGGAATTTGTTCCGGGTGAGGTTGATTTTCGTGAGGCTATTCATCCGAAGCGTGACTGGCGTGAGGCGGATGCTGACTTTTGCCCTAAACCTTACTATCAAGTTTTTGATGCCAAATACGGTTTTCTGCCGAATTTGAGTATCGCCGATCTTTTGTTTAATATGGGGCCGGAGAGCCTGATTGTTTTGCGAGATAGTGTTAAAGGTATAAACCATAAAGAATAATATCATGAATAATTTGTTTAGTGTAAAAGACCAGGTGGTGGTAATCACCGGTGGAACAGGGGTTTTGGGAAAGGCTATTGCCGCCCATTTGGCAGAAGAAGGTGCCAAGGTTGTTATATTAGGCCGTAAGGCAGAAGTAGGAAATGCCATTGTAAACGAAATCAAGGCCAAAGGCGGGGAAGCCATGTTTCTTGTAACGAATGTGTTGGATGAGGCTATATTGGAGCAGAATCTGAAGGATATTCTCGCAGCATATGGTCGTGTAGATGCATTGCTGAATGCAGCAGGAGGTAATATGCCGGGTGCTACGATTGCTCCTACAGGAAATTTCTTTGATTTGAAGGTCGATGAGTTCCAGAAAGTGCTTAATCTGAATCTTACCGGAACCGTTCTGCCTACACAGGTATTTTTGAAGCCGATGGTGGAACAGAAGAAAGGAGCTATTGTGAACTTCTCTTCTATGGCGGCATTCCGTCCGATGACCCGTGTATGTGGTTATGCGGCTGCAAAGGCGGGAATCTCTAATTTCACTGCGTTCATGGCCAATGAAGTGGCTACGAAATTTGGTGAAGGCATCCGCGTGAATGCCATTGCTCCGGGATTCTTCCTGACCGAACAGAACCGTACGTTGTTGACAAACGAAGATGGTACATATACTCAGCGTGGTAATGATGTGATTCGCCAGACTCCGTTCAAACGTTTCGGTAAAGCAGAGGAACTGTGTGGAACCATCCAGTATCTCATCAGCGATGCCAGCAGCTTTGTAACCGGTACAGTAGCCGTAGTAGATGGTGGCTTCAATGCATTTGCCATGTAACAAGTCTTTAGTCTTTAATTCTCAATTTTTTTATTTGATATGATTTTATGTGAGCAAACATGGCGCTGGTACGGACCGAATGATCCCGTATCATTGTGGGGCATCAAACAAGCCGGAGCAACCGGTATTGTCAATGCCTTACATCATATTCCCAACGGTGAAGTATGGACGGTAGAGGAAATAATGAAGCGCAAGAAATTGATTGAAGAAGCAGGATTAACTTGGAGTGTCGTAGAATCCGTGCCCGTACACGAGCATATTAAGACACAGACAGGAGATTATCTGAGATATATCGAGAACTATAAACAGAGTTTGCGTAATCTGGCAGCATGTGGTATCTATATTGTGACTTATAACTTCATGCCTGTACTGGATTGGACCCGTACGGACCTGGCATATACGTTGCCCGATGGTTCCAAGGCATTGCGTTTTGAGCGGGCTGCTTTTGTAGCGTTCGATCTGTTTATCTTGAAACGTCCGGGAGCCGAAAAGGAATACTCGGCCGAAGAGATAGAAAAGGCAAAAGCGCGTCTGGCACAAATGGATGAGGAAGAAATTCATCGTCTGACACGAAATATGATTGCAGGATTGCCCGGTTCGGAGGAAAGTTTTACATTGGAGCAATTCCAAAATGAACTGGACCGTTACAAGGATATTGATGCGGACAAACTCCGCAATAACTTGATTTTCTTCTTGAAAGAAATTTGTCCGGTAGCCGATGAAGTGGGAGTAAAGCTCGTTATTCATCCGGACGATCCGCCTATGTCTATTCTGGGCTTGCCGCGCATTATGAGTACGGAGGCGGATTTCAAGCTGTTGGTGGAAGCTGTACCTAATCCGTCAAACGGACTTTGTCTGTGCTGTGGCTCATTTGGCGTATCTGCACAGAATGATTTGCCGGGTATCATGGAACGTTGGGGAGACCGTATCAATTTTGTTCATTTGCGCAGTACCCAACGTGATGCTGAAGGGAACTTTTATGAGGCGAATCATCTGGAGGGTGATGTGGACATGTATCATGTAGTTAAGAACCTGTTGAAAGTGCAGCAACGTCGTGGAATATCTATTCCTATGCGTCCGGATCATGGTCATCAGATGATAGATGATTTGAACAAGAAAACAAATCCGGGCTATTCTTGTTTGGGACGTATGCGTGGCCTTGCCGAGCTTCGTGGTTTGGAAAAAGGAATAGCGATGAGTATGGTGGCAGAGTAACTTCTTTTTAACATATAAAAATAAGACCTGAATGTCTTCCGGTATCCGGAGATCTTCAGGTCTTATTTTGTTTAAAGGCTGGATAATAGGGGCTTTCTAGACAAATACAGATATTAATTAGACAAATAAAGAGGTGCTGGCGGAATGGGAACGCCTATATTTGCAACAGTTTTTAATCTAATTAATCCTTAAATTCTTTTATTATGAATAAAAAAATGAAACTGCTTTCAGTCCTTGGATTGGTGACAGCTATTCTGTTTTTGTTCTCGCCGATGGTGACAGCTCAATCCTTATCCATCAGTGGTAAGGTAATTGACAAAAACAGTCAGGAGCCTGTAATTGGGGCCAGTGTTTTAATTGAAGGAACCTCAAACGGTACGATAACCGATTTGGATGGTAATTTTATGCTTTCCAATGTTCCATCCAAAGGAAATCTAGTCGTGTCTTATATTGGTTATGCTACGCAAACTCTTCCAATCAATGGAAAAACTAGTTTCAGTATTGTCTTGGCTGAGGATACCGAAACGTTGGATGAAGTTGTTGTGGTAGGTTATGGTGTGCAGAAAAAAGTGAATCTTACCGGATCTGTCGCTTCTGTGAAAGGAGATGCGTTGGAACATCGTCCGGTAGTGGATGCAACACAGAGTTTGCAAGGTTTAGTTCCGGGTTTGTCAGTAAGCAATGGAGGATCGGGACGTCCTGGTGCTACCGGTTCGTTGAGTTTGCGTGGTCAAGGCAACTTGTCTGGAAATTCTGCTCCTTATGTATTGGTAGATGGTGTGGAAATGTCTCTTTCAGATGTAAACCCGAATGACATCGAGAATATTTCTGTATTAAAAGACGCGGCGGCTTGTGCTATTTATGGAGCACGTGCAGCTTACGGTGTGATTCTGGTGACAACTAAACAAGGTGAAGAAGGGAAGATGCGTGCCAGTTATCAAGGTACATTAGGATGGAGTGCTCCAACTGTGCTGCCGGATATGGTGAATTCACTTGACTTTGTGAAGTTTTGGAATGACGGTGTCAGCAATACAGGAGCTGCTAACCGTATGTATAGTGAGCAAAAAATAGCTGATTTGGAACAATATATGAGAGATCCGTCCAGTATTGACCCGTGGGGAGATTTGGCACCGGGTGAATCATTGAATGCCGCATTCGAAAACTCGGAACGCGGATTGGGAAATACGGATTATTTTGATCTGCACTATAAAAATTATAGCTTTAAGCATAACCATAATCTCAGTTTTAGCGGGTAGCAAGAAAGCACAATATTATGTTTCCGGAGGCTATTATAATGAGGACGGTATTTTGCGCTATGCTGATATGGACTATACACGCTATACGGTTAATGCCAATATCACTTCAGAATTGACTAAATGGTTGAAACTGAAATTCAACACTAAGTTTATGCATTCGGATAATAGGACTCCTTTTAATAATGAAGATCCGAAAACTGGACTTGACGGTGGTTTGAGTGAAGGATTTTATCATAGTTTGGCACGTTTCCGTCCTACGGTATCGGTTATTGACCCTAATGGACATTTTACGGAATTGTCTATGATTCCTTATTTGCAGAGTGGAACGTATACAGATACGCAACGTGACCGTTTTAATATCACTGCAGGTTTTGAATTGCAACCGCTGAAAGACTGGTTTATTTTCTTTGATTATACTTATAAGCAAATGAACTTGGAGTATGAAGCATTGAATGTGGCTCCCAGTATTTATGAGCAAGATGGGGTGACAATGACCAAAGTGGCGCGTTCTGAATTGGGAGTAGTGGAAGACGGTAAGTTTACACGTACTTATGGACGTACCCGTTATCAGACTATCAATCTTTATACAAACTACCAGTTCACTCTGAATGATCATCATAACTTTACATTAATGGGGGGGTATCAAGAAGAGGATAATGATTATAGCTATATGAAGAACTCTATTACAGGCTTGTATTCTACAAACAACCCTAATTTGGGTATGGGTACAGGTGATAAAGTGGTAGTGGATACTCGTAACGGATGGGCTACACGAGGCTTTTTTGGGCGTATCAATTATGACTACGACGGTCGCTATCTGTTGGAATTGAACGGCCGTTATGATGGGTCTTCTCGCTTTGCTAAAGGAAACCGCTGGGGATTCTTCCCTTCCGCATCTTTGGGATGGAATATTTATCGGGAGAAATTTATGGAACCGGCAGCCGATTTCCTTTCTAATTTGAAATTGCGTGTATCATATGGTTTGTTAGGTAATCAGGCAGATGCCGGTTTATATACTTTTGCTTCCAATATGTCACTGAATGGTGGTTTGGGAGGATATATATTTAGCGACGGTCGTCATATTTATACCAATCCCGCTCCTGTTATTGACCCGAATACTACTTGGGAGAAGGTGGAAAGCAAAAATATCGGATTGGATTTTGGTTTCTTTGGAAACGCTTTGACCGGAACCGTAGATATATTCCAGCGTGATACAAAAGATATGTTGGGACCGGGGCTGGAGTTTCCCGATATGTTTGGTGCGGTAGCTCCACAGGCTAATAACGCCCGTATGCGTAACCGTGGTTGGGAGTTGTCTTTGAATTATCGTGGAAAAATAGGTAACAATATTGATTATAGTGTCGGAGGGTCGGTTTCAGATGCTGTTTCCGAAGTGACGGAATATGCTAATGCTAAAAAGAATGATCCTTACGGAAGCTGGTATACAGGCCGTAAAGTAGGTGAAATATGGGGATATCGGGCCGAAGGTCTGATTCAGACACAAGAAGAAGCTGACGCTTACAATGCGGAGTATGATTTAAGCTATATCAGTGGAAAACTGTGGGAACCGGGAGATGTGAAGTATATAGATCTGGATGGCAATAAAGTCATTGACAGGGGAGACAATAGACTGGTAGATGGTGATATGGGAGACCAGACTATAATTGGTAATACAACCCCACGTTATCAGTACACTTTCAATGGATATATCAGTTGGAAAGGATTAAGTCTGAGTGTTATGTTCCAAGGTGTGGGCAAACGTGACTGGGTTGCCGGTGGCGCATATTTCTGGGGATTTGGACCTTATGCTCAAGTTACTGTTTTCAAGGAACATATGGATTATTGGAGACCGGACAATCCGGGAGCTTATTATCCGAAACCTTATATTAATTCTGCGGGTGGAGTAGCTCCTTATCAGGATAAAAATATACAGCGTACTGATTTGTATTTGCAGAATGCAGCTTATTGCCGGTTGAAGAATCTGACTTTAAGCTATGACCTGCCTAATTCATGGGTACACAAAGCTGGCTTGCAGAAAGTGCAGGTGTTCTTTTCCGGAGAGAATCTGTTGACATTTACCAAACTGAAAGGTATGTTTGATCCGGAAGCCATTTTTAGTTCCAACTCATATACAAGTGAGGGAGGAAAGAACTATCCGATGAACCGCGTATTGTCCTTAGGCTTTATTGTTAATTTATAATTTTGATATCTTATGAAAAAAAGAAATATATTATTGGGGCTGGCTTTGGCATTCTGTTTTACGGCTTGCTATGATTTGGATAAAATGCCCGAGGGAGTATTGTCTACGGCCGAACCGTTTCGCAGTACAGGCGAAATAAGAAACTATATAGACCGCTATTATGAATTTGGTGTCCGTACGCAAGGGTTCATGGCTGGTGGTGGAGGTGGTATTGCCGGTAATGATGTTAACAGTGATAATTTGGCATCTGCTGCTGTCAATTCGCGCCTGATGGGATTAACTTCGTTGAGCAATGCGGTGGCTTTAGATAATTATACACATATTCGTAACATTAATTTTTTGATAAATAATGCCGGTGACTGTCCGGAAAAAGGCAGTGTAGAGTATAATCATCTGATGGGTGAGGCCTATTATTTCCGTGCTTGGTTTTATTATTCCATGTTTTCAGACTATGGTCGGTTGGCATGGGTAGACACCCCGCTAGAACCAAATCTGGAAGTAATGATGTTGCCTCGCGAGAGCCGTACATTTATTGCCGATAAGATTTTGGCAGATTTGGATATGGCTATTTCACTTATGAAGGAGCAGAATAATTCGTCATCCATGCGTCTGCACAAGGATGTAGCCCGTGCGTTGAAGAGTGAAGTCGCTCTCTTTGAGGCTACATGGGAAAAATGGCATTATGCTAAGGAAAAAAACAAACCCGAAAAGTTTTATGATACGGAACTTGGAGAGGCAGAGTTAATGGCAAAGATAGACAACTATTTGGATCAGTCTATCGCTGCTGCTGAAGAAGTGCGTCAACGGGGAGTATGGAAAATATATAATACCGGAAATGTGGAGAATGATTATAGGAGCATTTTTGAAACTCCTGATCTGACTGCTAATCCTGAAATTCTTTGGTTTAAGATGTATGATGGAGATCAGGTGGGCAATAGTGTCACTCGTTATTTGAATACAGGTGGAGGTAATGTGGGGGTTACAGCATCTTTAGTAGATGATTATTTGACGATAGACGGCCGGCCTTTGGTTGGGAAAGAGCTTCTTGATGCCAAGCGTGTCTATCCTACGGAGTTGCTTCCTACTGTCCGAGACCCCCGTTTGTCGCAGACTGTGGCCTTGCCTGGACAGCGCATGCAACCTGCTGGGGCTGGTAATCCGTACGTTGTCGGTTTCCCCTCGTTGGCTGGCGATGGTTCAGCATTTGGAACGAACATGACCGGTTATGTGATGTTGAAACATGTACAGATAGATTATACTGGAGATTATATCTCGGAATATAAAGGCTCTACTCCTGCCATTCAGTTCCGTTACGCTGATGTTTTGTTGAATTATGCGGAAGCGCTGGCCGAGAAGAACGGGGCGGCTAATGCGGGCAAGATTATAGAGATATTGCATCCTTTGCGCGAGCGTGCCGGTATGCCGGATATTGATTTCGACCGTGAATATAATACTTCTGCGGAGTATCCGTTTAGAAATCTGGATAAATATATCCAAGCTGTACGCCGCGAACGCCGGGTGGAAAAAGCATTGGAAGGTCGTCGGGTATTTGATATCATGCGCTGGGCCGCTGCCGAGGAGTTGATTATAGGTAACCGCGCACATGGTGCTTTGTTTATAGGCAGTAACTTGCCGGAACAATACGGGCCAGAGTTGAAATATGACCAGGCATCTGGAAATAATATGTTTTTGACAGGCAGCCCTGATGATGCTGAACGTTACATATTACCGGTGCCTCCTTCTACAATGCCGAATGGATGGCAGTTTAAACCGAACCGGGATTATTTGTTGCCTATCCAGGAGCGTATGATTAATGTAATGGATGGCATGTGGGAACAGAATCCCGGTTGGTAAGGAAGTGATGAATGAATCCAAAGTTATATAAAAATGAATAGAATAACCAGTAGTGTATTGTATTCTTTGACGGGAGCAGCGATGTTGTCATCGCTGCCTTCCTGCAAGGTAAAGAAAGAGAGCGACGGGAATGAGAAAAAAAGCATGAATATTGTGTATATCATGTGTGATGACCATTCTTTTCAGACTATCAGTGCATATGACCAACGTTATATGCAGACACCCAATATTGACCGGATAGCCAATGAAGGGGTCCGTTTCACAAATAGTTTTGTGGCAAACTCCCTGAGTGGTCCCAGCCGTGCCTGTATGCTGACCGGTAAACATAGTCATGCCAATGGATTTACGGATAATACCACCACATTTGACGGTAACCAGCAGACTTTCCCGAAACTGCTTCAGGCTAATGGCTATCAGACTGCTATGATCGGTAAATGGCATCTGGTATCTGAACCTACCGGATTTAATTATTGGGATATCCTGATAGGACAAGGGGATTATTATAATCCGAAATTTATTAAAAATGGTGAACGGGGTACAACGGGAAGGCTATGCTACCAATATTGTGACAGATTTGGCAATAAATTGGATGGACAGCATCCGGGACAAGAGTAAACCATTCTGTCTTTTTATTCATCATAAGGCGCCTCATCGTACCTGGATGCCTGATCTTTGTGACCTTGACTTGTATGATGATGTAACTTATCCGATGCCAGAGAACTTCTATGATAAATATGAAGGCAGAATTCCTGCATCCAAGCAGGAAATGAGCATTATAAAGGATATGGATTTGGTGTATGACCTGAAGATGGCGGACAAGGAGAATGAGATCCATACCACAACGGGACTGGAAGAAGCGGGCAGAAATATGTATAATGCTCTGAATCCGGAACAGAAGGCTGTTTGGGACAAGCATTATGATCCTATCATTGCCAAATTCAAACAGGATAAGTTAACGGGTAAGGCTTTGGCTGAGTGGAAATATCAGCAATATATGCATGATTATATGCGGGTTATCCATTCCATAGACCGTAATGTGGGGCGTGTTTTGAAGTATTTGGAAGAGAACGGATTGATGGAAAATACGATGATTGTCTATACTTCCGACCAGGGATTCTATATGGGAGAACATGGTTGGTTTGACAAGCGTTTCATGTACGAAGAGTCTTTCCGTACCCCTTGCTGGTCCGTTTGCCGGGAGGAAAGAAAGGTGATGTTGATGAGATGGTGCAAAATATTGATTATGGTCCTACTATATTGGACCTTGCAGGGGTGGAGGTACCGGCAGATATGCATGGAGTTTCTTTCTTGCCTTTGCTGAAGGGGGAGAAAGTGCCTGACTGGCGTAAATCATTGTATTATCATTTTTATGAATACCCGGCTGAACATGCTGTCCGCCGCCATTATGGTGTACGTACAGAACGTTATAAATTGATGCATTTTTATAATGACATAGACTGTTGGGAACTATATGATTTACAGGAAGATCCTATGGAGATGCATAATATCTACGGACAACCTGGAACGGAAGAGTTGGTTAAAGAATTGAAGACGGAATTATTACGTCTCCAAGTTCAGTATGATGACCCTATTCGTAACATTTACAAGGATTGACGACCTAATCTGACCTAAATTTAACATAGCATGAAGTATTCCCGGTCTTTCTGTTTTCAAGAAGGTCGGGAATCTTTTTTTCTATAATCGGACGGACTCATTCCCATTGCATTTTGAATACAGTGCTGAAATTGCGTGAATGCTTGAATCCTGACTGTTCTGCTACTTCGCTTATGGAAAGTGTGGTGGCATCTAGTAATTTACGGGCATATTCCAAACGGCATTTTATGATGTATTCACTGATGCCTATATCCATCATTCCTTTAGTCTTGTTGTAGAGTGACGCACGGCTCATTCCCATTTGCTTTGCTATGAAATTGACATCCATATCCACATTGCTGATATTTTCATTGACAATGCGGCTGAATTGAAGCATCAGCTGCTCATTGATGTGATTCAGATTTTCTTGTTTGGGTATAGGGATATCTATGGTGGCATAGTGCTTTTTCACGATGTTGTGATTATGCATGATATTCTGTATCTGGATAGAAAGTAAATCCATGTCAAACGGTTTGGTTATATAGGCTTCTGCTCCTGTTTTGTATCCTTCTTCTATACTGGCGTCATCGACACAGGAAGTAAGCAGTATCACAGGCATATAGTTTAAGTCTGGTTTTTGTTTGATATAGCGGCATAGTTCAAATCCGTTCATGCGGGGCATTTTGACATCACTTAATACAATTTGGGGGCGTTGTGATGTAAGGATAGGAAGAGCTTCCATGCCATCATGAGCTTCATACACTTCTTCAAACAGAACTTGTAGGTTGCAAATCAGGTAATTACATAAGTCACGATCATCTTCCACTATTAGAATAGAATGAAATTTCTCTATGCTGTCTTGTTGAGGTTGTTTGTAATCGATGTCGGCTGATAGATGCAATGCATCATTCAAATAGGTTTGAGGTGTAGATTGAATGTCGGCGGCTTCCTGTCTATACGGTAATGTGAAAAAGAAAGTCGCTCCTTTGGTTTCATTATTTTGGGCTCCGATGATGCCTCCGTGCATTTCTACCAGTTGCTTGGCGTATGACAAGCCGATTCCGTTACCTTGAAAGCTATGTTTACCCTGATAGAAGCGAGTGAATAAATTGGCTATATCTTCTTCTTGAAGACCTATTCCCTCATCTTTTATAGTTACCCGTACACGGCTTCCATTACCTTCGAGGTAAGTGGAAACAGTGACAGTAGAATTTTCTTCGCTGAATTTATAGGCATTTGTCAATAGGTTGTTAACGACGATTTCACATTGACTGCAGTCAAAATACATAGTTTCTATGGTAGTGTCAGGAGTAAATGCCAATGAGATATTACGTAACGAAAGTTCATCCTTGAAATCATTTAGGATACTTTGCAACCATTCGTTGAAGGGCGTGGAAGACATGCGCAGGATATTTTTCTCTACTTCCATCTTGCGCATATTCAGAATCATGTCAATGATGTTTTTCATTTGTCGTGCTTGCTTGAACGCACCATATAGTTTGCCACGGAGTTCATAGGGGATTTGTTTGCTGTTTGTAAGTTGTTTCAACGGTGTATAAATTAAGGTTAAAGGGGTACGCAGTTCATGGTTGATATTGATCAAGCTTTCACTTTTTCCTTGTAGATGGTACGTTCCTGTTCCTTGTATTTCCGTTTCAGTTGACGGTCGTGAGCTTTTATGGTATAGATAATGAAAAGAATGATGATGACCGCACATAATAGGATGAACCAGGATTGTTGCCACCACGGAGGAAGGACAGTGAATTTCAGCAAAGTGAATTCAGGCTCCAGCTACCATCGTTCTGTGTACATTGAACCGTTATTTTATAGTCGCCCGGAGAAATGGTATGTAAAACAAGATGGGGACGGGATGTTTCTGTGTATTCTGTGTTCAGCCCTTTTATGCGGAACCGGTAGATGCGCTTGTGAAATACATTTCCCCCTTCCAGTTGTGTATGTATTTTTAGGGAGGAGAAATTATAAGGAATTTCCATAGTTGATCGGGGGATGAAGTGAACTGTTGTGCCGTTCAATGCTATTTCTTGCAACTTAAGTGTGATGGGAGGTGGAGCCGAAGCTGGTTTTAAAGCTTTGTTGATTCGTACCAATCCCTCGGAGCCACCCATGTATATGTTGCCGTCACTTGCCACCAATGCAGGTGGCTAAAAAGTCGTTAGGTAATATGCCGTCCATCTCATTGTAGATGACAAAATGATTTTTATGTGGATTATAAGCGTATATGATTCCCAATGACCCCATCCATACGATGCCTTCATGGTCAATGACTAAAGAAGTGATTACGTCATTTCCATCGGGTAGCTTTAATGGCTCTTTACGGTTTGAGGGCAGGTGAATTCTGGTGACTCCATTAGGTTCGGCTATCCATAGAGTCCCTAAAGAATCAATGCTTGCAGCTAATATCTGGTTATTTCTCTCATAAGCTATGGTTTCGTATTCGTTTTTCTCTTTGTTGTATTGGAATACATTGTTTCGGTCATGAAAAAATGGATAAGTACGGTATTTTCCAATATAGATCCAGGAATATTGTAATTGTTTGTTCTTGAAGTGGATGGGAATAAGTTGTTGGCTTCCGGGAATATATCGGTAAAAAGCATTACCGTATAGTTCTATTTCGTTCCGATCATTAACTCGTATATTGGTGGGTGCACTGGAGCTTGCCAGCTTTGCTTCTGCATCTTTGTCCGGAAGAGAGAAGCGCTGGTAGTTTCCTGTCTTTTTATTGAAGCGGAAGATTCCTTTTGAAAAACTGGATGCTAGCAGTTCGGTTTCGGATAAAGGGCAAATGGATACTATTTTTTCTCCCAATGTTTGCGGATAGTGGGTAAAACGTTCCGTTTGCGGGTCAAAGCAGTTGATACCGCCTCCGTCCGTACCAATCCAGATCCGTCCGTCTTTATCTTCCCATAGGCATAAGGGGCATTTGTCGGACAAGCCTGAGGCTGGGTTTTGTGCAGCTTTGGTATAGGTAGTGATAAAACCTTTCTGCTCCTAGTACGCCTTCCCGCACCATACCTATCCACATGTGGTTGTTGCTGTGGCATAGGCATGTGACTGAATTGGCAGGGAATTGCCGGTTTTCTTTGTTTGATAAGATTTGAATATCATGAGTGTCCGGATAGATTATATTCACTCCGCCGCCATCTGTTGCCAGCCAAATGGCTTTATCCCACTCTGTTATATCAAGAACGATATCGTTGCTCAAGTTTGAATTACGGGTATTATAGGAGGTCAGCAGTTGTCCATCCTGATTATAACATTTTACTCCTTGCCCGTAGAAGGAGACCCAGTAACGTCCGGAGGAATCCTTATATAGATCGTATGCATTGGATGATTCACCGAATGGAGAATCAGTTATTTCTCCTGTATGTTTATTTAATAGCTTTATTTCCCATGCATTGTTTATTATCAGGTAATGAGTGGAGTCGAAAGGCTCCATCTTGATAATATGGATTCCTGTTGTTTTTAAAGGGATTGCTTTGGAATGTTTTAATTCTTTTTCATATACAAGCAATGTGTCGGTTACAGGTATCAGCAGCTTGCTTCCTTCAGTTGTTATAATGGAAGCTTTACCGGCTGATTATGTCGCAGAAAAATTTGCAGGGAATCTTTCTCATATTCATAATAACTGATTCCTTGTGAGGTGATCGCCCATATCCGTTCTTCATTATCTCCGAAAATATCGTTGATGTAATGGCTGTTTTTACGTAATAAATACGGTAGATTATATTTCTTGATTTTTTCTCCATTGAAACGATATATTCCCTGAGTGGTTCCGACCCATAATGAACCGTTTTTGTCATCGTATAGGGATATAATAGAGGTTGGAAGTCCTTCTTTAATAGAAAGTTGTTTAAAATGATAATAAGGACGGTTGATGGAATAAGTCTTTATGATAAAACAACATAGAACCAGGATTACATAGACGGTTTTTCTCATTCAGATAAGGTCTTAAAACAAATATTTGTACAAATATAAGAAATAGGTTTTGAAATTCAAAGCGAAAAGAGGATATTGATAACCGAATGGCTGTGATATTATATATAATTTGTCATTCTGAACAGATGTAAAAGATAACATAGTGTTCAGAATGACAAAATAGATTGAAAAATGAGGGGGATTTGTCTGACTGTTTTTTTGTCCTTATAAGGGGATTTTTTTCAGTTTTTCATTCTCAACCATTACTTTATATGTCTTTCCTTTAGTTGTCTTAAAGGTAAAAGTCAGGTTACCATATCTCAGATTGCAGGGCTCACCGGCTTTGGACAGAATGACGGCTTCTTTTAATTTTCCATCCTGCCAGATAATGTCAATTTCAAAGTTACCTTTGGCACACAGCCCCTTGACAGAACCTTCTTTCCATGCGTCTGGCAAGGCTGGGAGTAATTGGATGAATCCCATGTGACTTTGCAACAACATTTCTGTGATACCGGCAGTTCCGCCAAAGTTACCGTCAATCTGGAAAGGCGGATGGGTATCCCATAAGTTGTCCAAAGTTCCATTTTTTAGTAAGTTGCCAAATAGTTTGTAGGCGTGGTTGCCGTCTTGCAGACGTGCCCATTGATTCAGTTTCCATCCCATGCTCCAGCCGGTAGCTCCGTCACCGCGGTGTTCTAAAACAACTTTGGCGGCATTGGTTAATTCGGGAGTAGTAATTGGTGAAAGGGTGTGGCCCGGATGCAGTCCGAATAAATGGTTGACGTGACGATGCTCGTCTGTGGGATCGTCTATGTCTGTTGTCCATTCCATTAACTGACCATAACGTCCTATTTGATAGGGTACAAGATGTTTCAGTACATATTGCCATTGTTTACGGTCTTTGGAATCGACACCCAGTGCTTTGCTGGCATCAATGGCGTTGAGTAATATTTCGCGGATTACAGCATGTACAAAAGTAGCTCCTTGGTCTACAGGTCCATGCTCGGGAGAAGTGGAAGGAGCAGCAGTGTAGGTCCCGTCCGGTTTATGCCATAAATAGTCTACAGCAAAGTTGGCACTGCTCTTGATAAGATCATAGCCTACTTCTTTCAGGAATTTTGTCTCGGGTGTAATCATAATATTCCCAAATGTGAGTTGCCAGCCAGGGACCTGCCATCGGGTTAAAGTTCCAGGACATATTTTCATCGGTCAAAGGGGAAGTAAATCCGAAAATGTTTCCGGATATGGAGGCTGTCCATCCGCGTGCGCCGAAATAGGCTTGGGCTGTTTTTTCTCCCGGCTTTACCAAGGTACGGATGAAGTCTATCAAAGGCCATACACATTCGTTCAGATTGGTGGAGCAAGCAGGCCAGTAGTTCATCTGGATATTGATATTATTATGGTAATCTACATGCCATGGGCCATCTACCCCGTTGGCCCACATTCCTTGCAGGTTGGCCGGGAGATTGCCGGGGCGTGAACTGGCAATTAATAAGTATCGTCCGAACTGATAATAGATTTCTTCCAGCCGGTAGTCCGGATTTCCTTTGCGATAGCGTGCCAGACGTTGATGGGTGGGAAGATCTGTAACGGCAGGATATTGCAAGGTCATAGGAGCATGAGGGTTCAGTTGTAGTTTGACTCTGCCAAACAGTTGGGTATAGTCCGTTTTGTGTCGCTCGCATAATTCGTTGTAATTTTTGGCAGCGGCAGCGTCTAGCATGGCCAGGGTTGTTTGGTCCGGATCAGGACCGACATACGTCTTGGGGTCTTTGAAGTCTGGATTGAAGTTGAGTTTATAATCGGTATCTGCGGTTAGCAGAAAAATGACTTCATCCGCATTGCGGACAATGAATTTGCCATCAGTCGTGTTCAGGCTTCCTCCTTTGTTTATGGCTTGTATGCGGAGAGCAAATTTCATTTGGTTGTTTTTGAGGCGACCGGTATAGAGCAAACGATTGGGACCGTCTGTTTTGATATCACCTATGGCTTCAGGGTTGCTGCCATAGCTGAATATCAGGTTTTGCATGCCGGGACGGTCGGCTGTGAACTTCAGTACCATCACGCTGTCGGGGTAGGAAACGAAGTATTTACGCTCGTAGTTCACTTCATCTTTGCGAAAACTGACTATTGCCATGGCCGAGTCAAGAGACAGGATGCGTTTATAATCGGTCATACCGATTTCACTTAAACCGGTTTCGATGTAAGCTTCTCCCAATGTAGTAAAGGAGCCGAAGCGAAAAGGTGTTTCACGGCTTGGCTCATAATCGGCCAGTCCGTTGAAGTTTTTGCAGGTAAGTTCTTCTGCTTTTTTCTGGTTACCGTTTGTAAATGCTTGGCGGATTTCGGGTAACAGGTGTGCCGACTCTTTATTTACGTTCCAATAATAAGCTGCTCCCTTTTCTGTGTTCGGTCCTCCGCGCCATAGTGTCTTTTCGTTTAAAGTGATTCGTTCTGCTGCTATAGATCCCATAACATTGCCTCCCAAACTGCCGTTTCCTATGGGGAGTGAGTTGTTTTCCCATGCTTTGTCTGTTGCAGGAGAATACCAGGAAGCGCGTCCGTCCAAATTATTAGGGGTATCAAACCAGATGCTCAATCCTTTGGTGTAATCTGTACTCTGTGCCTGTAAGGAAGCTGCGAATAAGCTTCCTAAAATGCATAGTTGAAGTTTCTTCATAAATTAATGATATTAGTTAAAGGTATTTCTACAAAAATACAATTAGATTTTTATTTGTGAGAAATGTAATGTTTGAAATTTAGGGTGATTTCCTGTTTTTATAGGTATATCAAGGTTGAAAGATAATTTTCATCGAACATTTCATTGGCGATATCCCACAGATGTTCTGCTGTCAGCATTTCTATCCGTTTGAATACTTCTTCCGGACCTTCAAATTTACCATAGTGCAAGAACGTTTTTCCCATATCCAATGCATTGTTCTCAAAATTGTCTCCGGCAACTCCTATTTGTCCGATGATCTGTTTTTTTGCTGCACTCAGTTGTGAGGAACTTAGTTTGCTGTCACGCAGTTTTTTCAATTCTTTATGAACTAGTCCGATGCAACGGTCTGCATCTTCCGGATCAGTTCCGAAATAGATGCAGAACACTCCTGTGTCTGTGTATGAAGTCAGATTGGCTTCTACGTTATAGACCAGCCCCCGGCGTTCGCGCAAGGAAACGTTCAGCCGGCTGTTCATACCGGGTCCTCCCAGCAGATTGTTCAGCAGGTAAAGTCCGGTTCGTTTTTCATTATATGCATTATATCCCCGGCTACCTATCATTACATGGGCTTGATGTGTTTCTTTATTCAGTGTCAATGTCTTAGGAATATAGAGAAAAGGTTCTGTCCGTTGGCGTTCGGTAATGGAAAAAGGAATGTCGGCTGTCACTTTCTCTATGGTGCGTATCACTTTCTTAAAGTCTATATTGCCTTGAATGAAAAAGATCATATTGGTAGCTTTGTAAAAACGGGAAGTAAAATTCAAGGCGTGTTCACTTTTGAAACTACGCAATAAGTCCGGTTTGCCCAAAATATTCCTTCCCAAAGGATGATTGGGAAAAATCAATTCCTCAAAATCATCAAAAATCAGTTCTGACGGACTGTCTTCATAACTTTGTATTTCATCAATAATCACTTCCACTTCTTTGTCAATCTCATGTTGTGGGAAGGTGCTGTGAAATACAATATCTGCCAGCAGTTCTGCTGCCCGTGAGAAGTGTTCTACCAGAAAAGCACTGTATATCACTGTTTCTTCCTTATTCGTATATGCATTTAAATCTCCGCCTACATTTTCCATGCGGTTCAGGATGTGCCATGCATGTCTTTTTTGTGTTCCTTTAAAGATAAGGTGTTCCACGAAATGGGCCATTCCCTGTTCCTGTTCGTTTTCATCACGGGTTCCGGCATCGACGGCAAAGCCGCAATAGGCTACATTAGACTGATTGGGAGCGTGAATAATGCGCAGCCCGTTAGGCAAGGTGAAAGTATTGTATGACATTGTTTTTTGCTTCAAATAAGTTTCGGTTGGCAAAATACAACAAAAGTTATTGCCGTTCTTCAAAAAATGCAGATATTTGTATTTACTAACAGAAAACAAGATGATGGATAAAATTGCTATTTTCTGTTCCGCATCCGAGAATATAGAGCCTGTGTTTTTTGAAAAAGCACGTGAGTTGGGCGTTTGGATGGGACAAAACAAGAAGACGTTAGTGTATGGAGGTGCTAATATCGGATTGATGGAATGTATTGCCAAGGCAGCCAAAGACAACGGTTCGATGATAATGGGAGTTATTCCGACCAAGCTGGAAGAACGTGGACGAGCCAGCGATTTGGTGGATGTGACTTTCCGTACAGATAATTTGAGTGACCGTAAAGATGTGATGTTGAATGAATCGGATGTAGTGATAGCTTTGCCGGGAGGAGTGGGTACACTGGATGAGGTTTTTCATGTAATGGCGGCCGCTACGCTGGACTATCATCGTAAAAAAGTAATTTTTTATAATATAAATGGCTTTTGGAATGGCATTATCGACTTTTTGGCCGGATTGGAGAGGCAGCATTTTGCCCATCATCCGTTGAACAGTTATTTTGCTGTTGCCAATGACTTGAGAGAACTAACCGAACTACTTAAATAATATTCATGTAACCTATTATGATGACATCTATACATTGTTGCAGAAAGAGGCTCAGGCTGTTTTGAATATTCCTATAACTGATGCTTATGAGAAAGCAGTGGAATTGATTGTTGAGCAAATACACCGTAAAAAAGGAAAGCTGGTGACTACCGGTATGGGTAAGGCCGGACAGATAGCTATGAATATAGCTACGACTTTTTGCTCTACAGGTATTCCGGCAGTGTTTTTACATCCCAGCGAAGCTCAACATGGGGATTTGGGGATTTTGCAGGAGAATGATTTGCTGCTTCTGATTTCTAATTCAGGAAAAACCCGTGAAATTGTGGAACTGACACAACTTGCACATAATTTGAACCCAAATTTGAAATATATTGTTATTACCGGAAATGCGGATAGTCCATTGGCCCGGGAGTCTGATATTTGTTTATGCACCGGGCATCCTGATGAAGTGTGTGCTTTGGGTATGACCCCCACAACTTCAACTACAGTTATGACCGTGATAGGTGATATTTTGGTAGTGGAAACCATGAAAAAGACTGGTTTTACCATCGAAGAGTATAGCAAACGCCATCATGGAGGGTACTTAGGTGAGCGTTCACGCGAGTTAAGTAAGTAAAATAAAATAGAACCGGAACGCAAAGGACACAAATAATACAAATAGCATTTTATTAAAGGATTTGTGTCATTTGTGTTCCGGTTTTATGTATATAAATCGTAAATATAAAAATGAGAAAAGTAATAGGTATAGGTGAAACCATTCTGGATATTCTTTTTAAAGATAGCCAACCTACGGCAGCTGTTCCCGGTGGCTCGGTTTTCAATGGAATTATTTCATTGGGGCGTTTGGGAGTCAATGTAACTTTTATCAGTGAAACGGGAAATGACAAAGTGGGCGATATCATTCTGAAGTTTATGCGAGAGAATGGAGTAAGCACAGATCATGTGAACGTGTTTCCTGAAGGAAAGTCACCTGTGTCTTTAGCTTTTCTGAATGAACAGAATGATGCTGAATATCTTTTTTATAAAGATTATCCACGGTTGAGGCTGGATGTGACAATGCCTGAAATACATCGGGATGACATTGTGATGATCGGCTCTTATTATGCTGTAACGCCTCAATTGCGTGATAAGGTGAAAGAACTGTTGGATAAAGCTCGTGAAAAAGGGGCTATCATTTATTATGACGTGAATTTCCGCAGTACTCACAAGAACGAGGCGATAAAGCTGCTTCCTGTTATTCTTGAGAATTTTGAATATGCTGATATCATTCGCGGCTCCGTTGAGGATTTTGAGAATATGTTTGGTTTGACAGATGCGGATAAGGTTTATAAAAGTAAGATTGAATTTTATTGTCCGCATTTTATTTGCACGCACGGTGGAAGAGGAATTCGCCTGTATACAAAGAATATAAAAAAGCATTATGAAGTGGATCCTTTGCAGACTGTCAGTACGGTGGGAGCCGGAGATAATTTTAACGCCGGAGTAGTTTTCGGATTGCTAAAATATCGTATCCGCCGGATGATTTGGATGAACTGTCGGAAGATGACTGGGACCATGTGATTCGTTGTGGAAAGGATTTCAGTGCCGATGTTTGTATGAGTTTGAATAATTCGATTTCAAAAGAGTTTGCTGCCGGTTACAGATAAATCGGATAGCTCTCATTGTTTTAAACTCTTTTATTATGTATGAGAACCTTTAAATTAATAGCAGGTCTTTCCTTTTTGCTGCTGATGGTTGCCTGTCAGGACAAAAAGCGGTCTTCGCAGATTGAGGTAGCGGAGAATGAATCGAAATATGTGGTTTTGGCATATGTCACCTCATGGGGAGAAAGTACGCCTGATCCGGCATGTTTGACTCATATTAATTATGCGTTCGGGCATGTTACAGATAATTTCAAAGGAATACGTATAGATAATGAACCACGTTTGCAAATGGTAGTGGGGCTGCGTGAAAAAAAACCGTCTTTGAAAGTTTTGCTGTCCGTAGGCGGGTGGGGAAGCAGTCGGTTTAGTGAGATGGCACAGACAGATAGTACACGTATGGCGTTTGCCGCAGATTGTAAACGGGTGATAGACCAGTTTGATTTGGACGGAATTGATATAGATTGGGAATATCCCGGTATAGGAACTGCCGGTGTATCTTTTTCGCCGGAAGATACTGATAACTTTTCTTTGTTGATGAAGGATATACGCCATGCTATCGGTAAAGACAAACTGCTGACCATTGCTACACAGGCAGGTGCCAAATATTACAACTTAAAGGCTGTCGAACCTTATGTGGATTATGTCAATATCATGACATACGATATGGAGGAATCTCCTAATCACCATTCGGCCTTGTACCGTTCGGAAATGACTGAGGAATGGTCTTGCGAGGATGCGGTTGCCGCCCATGTTGCCGCAGGTTTTCCTGTCGGACGCTTGGTATTGGGTATTCCGTTCTATGGGCATGGGACTAATGAAGCTCCAGAATTATTGGATTATCGTCATATTATCGTTTTGGATTCTTTACAGAGTTGTTGGGATAGTGCGGCACAAGTTCCTTATATGATAAATTCGCAAGGACATGTGGTCGTTAATTATGAGAATGCCCAGTCCATCGCATTCAAGTGCCAGTTCCTGCATCAGAAAGGGATGCTGGGGGCTATGTACTGGGACTATGATAGCGATGATGAAAAGGGTACATTACGCCATGCTGTCTATCAAGGTGTAATGAATCCTTGATTCTTTCAGTTTATTTTTTCTTATCTGCATATTTTCTGTAAAGAGGATAAGCCGCTTGCAGTATTTTGTTTTTTAATAAAGGCGGATAGTCGGGATAAACCGATAAAAAAGCTTCTACTTCTTTGTAGGCCGCTTCGCTATCGTGATTCCTTAATAAAGCCCCGACCCAATTGCGAGGGAAAAAGATATCTCCGGTGCGTTGAACTTCTGTCAGTTTTTCCAATGCCGGACGGATATATTTCACCGCATAATCTTGTCTTGTAGGATGATTCAGATAGCTTAAGGTTGTAGCTGCCCAAGGCTCAATCCTTCTGTTTTCCGCTTGCAATAAAGATCGGAATAAACTGTCCAATTTTAAAGTATCGGCAGTCATCGCACGTGATATGAAATCGAATTGGCGTAGACGGTCCGGATTGTGGATGCGTTGGCGTTGTGTCTGAAGTATTTCTTTTCCTTGCTCAGGTATGCGCAAGGCCAGTTCGTAGGCCAATGTAGTGTAATCTCTTTCATTTAATTGTTGGACTCTTTCGGTTTCCCATAAGGAATAGAGGCACTGAATCATAGTCGGACTTGCTGCTTCTGTAATCAGAAGGCGTAATAACTGGATGCGACAAGAAGGAATCGGATGAGAATGGCTGAGTTTATAAAGCTCATTTTCTATTTTATCACGTTCTGCCGAAGATATCTCTTGCAGAGGAGAGGACAGGTAATTGGTTAATGTTGAAGCTATCAACGGGTTCTTTTCACAATGTATTCCGTTGAGTAATGCATTCATCCATGCAGTATTCGGAATTCCTTTTGCTTGATAATTTTCATGCATCATCATTAAAACTGCCTGTCGGGTTGTTTCATTGTCTATTTCTTGCCAATGTTCCAGCAGCCAATGGAGACTGTTGTTGTCAGGAACAAACAAACCATATCCTCTCCCGTCCGTATTGGGCAGAATACGGGTGGGGGTAAAGGGTAACGTAATACGGCATAAGCTGTCTGTCAGACTGGCTTCTATCGTTGTGTCCCTTGTTCCGCAAAGGGTGATATTGAATTTTTGAGGCCAGTTTAATCCTCTTTGATATGGATCTTGCTGATGTATGGTCAACTGTTTGTCTGATATTTCGAATTTGATTATCGGCATTCCTTTTTGGTTTACCCATACATCGCTGAAAGCGGCTAGATCTTGCTCTGTTTTACTGTCTAGAATTTGTATCAAGTCATCCCAAGTAGCGTTGGCGTAAGCGTAAGTTTTTAAATATTCTTGAATCCCTTCCCGAAATGCTTCTTTCCCATTGATTCCACCAGTTTTACCATCATGACAGGAGCTTTGTTATAAATGATCTGTCCATAAATTAATCCTGCATTTTGAAGGTTATCTAGCGGTTGCCGGATAGCAGTGGTTCCGGGTGTACGGTCTTCTGACAAGGATGCGGCTGTATAAGTCTTCATCCAATTCAGCTGGTGATTGACTTGCGGGAATAATGGTTCGGTAATCAGAGCTGCAAAATAATTGGCGAATACCTCTTTAGTCCAGACATCATCAAACCAGTTCATCGTTACTAAATCTCCGAACCACATGTGGGCGGTTTCGTGGGCGATTAATTGGGTTCGGCGAAGTTCTTCATCCGGAGTGGGATTTTCGCTTAGGAACATTTGCGTGTCATTATATAAGGTGGCGCCTGTGTGCTCCATACCTCCATATTGGAATCCCGGCAAGATAATAAAATCGTATTTGGCAAAAGGATAGGGAACATTGGTATATTCTTCCAGCCAGTTCAGCGAAGCGGTCACTTGTTTGAAGATGGTATCTAATTGAGCTACTTTTTTAGAATCTGTTTCGCGGTAATATGCTGAGATTTTCCGGTTACCTTCTATATATTCTTGATGTTCTAATTTACCGGTGACAAAGGAAAAAAGATAAGTGCTTAATGGTTCAGTTGGGGCAAAAGTTACTGTTTTGCAGTTGCCTTTTGTTTCTTCTTTAGTAATATAGGTATTGGAAACAGCTTTCCATTCTGTTGGTATATCCAGTCGTAAGGAAAATGTGGCTTTCAGATTCGGCTGTTCGAAACAAGGGAATAAGGTACGGGCACGGTCTGGCACTAATAGCGTATACAGAAATTCATCATTTCTGTTTAGCGACTGGTTTCCGGCAATAAATTTGATCGTGATATTATTTTTTCCTTCTACTATGTTTTTTTTCAGGTAGGATGATGTGCTCGTTATGGAATTCATAACGGGCAGTTTGTCCATTGACGGATACCGATTTTATTTTTTCAGGCTTTTCTCTGAAGTCGAGAATAATTTCTTGCGGTGCATCCAGATTAAATTCAATGGTAATCTCTCCATTTACCGGTACTGATTTCTGTTCAGGAATGGAGAAATATAGCTTATACTTCAACTCCTTAATCTCCTGTTTGCGCAGTGTTGCCAGTTCTTGCGATACGCCCTCGTCGTAGAAACGAGGATTGCTTGTGGTCTGTTGGCAACTGCATAATAATAAGCTGCACATGAAAATAAGATATCCGATATATGTTTTCATCATCTAAAATTTATCTTGGTTATCTGCGGCAATTTTTCGGATGCCGCGCTGTGAAGCTATGAATGCACCTCCCAATACTCGTTTCCCCTCGTAAAAAACGGCTGATTGTCCGGGAGCGATGGCGGATGCTTCGGAAAGGAAACGGACCAATAGTTGTTTTTCATCTAATACGAGCACTTGACACGGAATAGGCTTGCTGCGATAGCGGATACGTACTGACAAGTCCTTGCATTGCAGTAAATCCTGCATTTCTGTGATATGATAGTCTTCTACCAACATATATTCTGCTTTAAGTTCCTCGGCATCTCCTAACATGACTGTATTCTTTTCTGCATTGATGCGTAGTACGTATGCTGGATGCCCCAAAGCGATTTCCAATCCTTTCCGTTGGCCTATTGTATAATAAGGAAAGCCTTTGTGCTGACCTATCTTGACTCCTTTGCTATTTACAAACCATCCCGGTCCTACTTGGGTGTCAATATCCGGGCATTGCGAACGCAGAAAGTTTCGGTAATCCCCTTCTATAAAGCAGATTTCCATACTTTCACCTCCACGGGCTTTCGCTTCGAATCCTTTTTGTCGGAGATATTCCCGTACCTCCTGCTTGGTATAAGTTCCCAGTGGAAAGAGAAAACGTTGAAGTATCTCCTGAGGAAGTTTCCATAGAAAATAGGATTGGTCTTTTGTCTGGTCATCTCCCGCTACTATATACAGTTTTCCCTTCCGTTCTTCCAGTCTGCAATAATGCCCGGTAGAGATATGGGCGCAATTCGTTTGGTCTGCCCATTCACAGAGAATTCGCTCTTTGAATAGCGGATTGCAAAGGACACAAGGATTGGGAGTTCTTCCTTGCATATACTCATCTATGAAGTGTTTTACAATAATCTGTTTGAACTCTTCCCTCACATCAGCTACATGGTGTTCTATTCCCAACCGTTCTGCCAAGGCCCTTGCTTCCAGTACATCATCAGGTTCATCTTGACCGGGGGTGGAAAAGCGGGAAGGGACATCCCACGTTCTCATGGTAACTCCTACCACTTCATATCCTTGTTCTTGCAGCATGATGCACGTGGCGGAGCTGTCTATTCCGCCACTCATTCCTACCAGGACTCTTTTATCTCTGTTATTCATTATATAAATAGTTCAGGTTCACGGCGTGCCGCACATTTTTGGTGTAGCATGGGGGTGTAAGGAGTATCAAAAACTCGTGCACCATTAGGGCATTCTTTTACGCAAGCGCAGCACTTGATGCATTTGGTAATCTCTGTTTCTATTTTTCCTTCATCGCTTAAAGCAATGGCATGAGTAGGACATACTTCGATGCATTCGCCACAGGCGAAGCATTCTTCAGTGCAGACTGGAGCGGCAGGAGTAGAGGGGCCAACAAAGCGATAAGGTATGTTTCCTTTTAGGTAAAAAATCGGATAATGTTTCATCCTTCTCCAGTTTTGTCAGACAGTCTTTTCCAAATTGTTCCGCAATCTGTAAATCGGTAACATCCGGACGGCCTTCTGCAATGGGCATATTAGGACGGCTGTAGCTGTGTTCACCAATAAAGGCACCGGCAGCCAGTGGGGTGAATCCCAATTGAATAGTTTCATCTCTCAATTCGACCAGTGCATCTTCGTAATCGCGGTTACCATATACAGCGACTAAGATAGCCGGAGCATTGTTGCCTTTTAATCTTCGTAGCCGTTGCAATGCTATTGGGGCTACCCTGCCTGCATACACAGGAACTGCAATGATCGTGATAGAATCTTTGATTTCTATCGGGCTACTATTCTCATCCGTAGTGAGATCTATTTCTATTCTTCTGCCCATACCTATACTTTCTCCGATGGCACGGGCTATTTTCGCAGACGTATGTGTAGGCGAAAAAAATACGATGTGATTGCTTGTATATGTTTTCATAAACGCAAATATAGTGACTTTTGTCCAAAGGTAGCCAAATATATAGATAAGATGTGTAAAGGTGATAAAAATTGTCTTTATATGAATGTAAAAAATGATTATTAAATATCTTTTTTTCTATTTTAGTTAATAGAAGTGATACGGTAAGCTATATTAGTTAAAATGTATTTAGGAGTGAACAAAAAAAATCCCATGTTTAGGGAGTTTGAATAATTCTTAATTAGAAAATGAATGACATATTTATATTGGATTATTTTGTTCTTTTCTGGTTTGTTTTGTTGAATAAAGGGATAATTTACAAGTTCTGGATTCCGCTTTATAGAGACTAAGCTATATTTTGACTGTTATAAGTTTAACTTCTTCGGCGTACTTATGCTATTATATTAAGGTGTATAGTGAAAGTAATGTCTTGTTTTAATAGGTCTATGGGGCTTTCTATGGTTGTTTGTAAGGTAAAGAATATAGAGATATTCCTATTTCTTAAAATATTCCTGTATTTTATAAAGATTTTTAGTGGAAAGTCTTGCAGAATAGAGTAAAATGGGTACTTTTGTCCGATGAAATTATGGCTATTATAGAAACTGACTAAAATATGGATGCTCTATTTCAAACGCAAAGCAATGAGCTTTCTACTACAACGCAGAAAGAAAAGCTGTTTAAAGATGCAGAACGGCAGTGGAATACACTGTCTACCGAGAAAGGAGCGCCCGGAAGAAAAGTTGATTTTGAGATCTATAAAAGCATTTTGTATAACCTAGAAATCAGAAAAGTATATTTGGATTCAAAACTCTCTTTAGAAAAGTTTAGTTCAATAGTCGGCACGAATACGACCTACCTGAGTAATGCGGTGAACAACTACTTCGGATGCAATTTCAAGCGGTTAATAAATTCCTACAGGGTGGTTCGCGCGAAGGAGTTGCTGGACGGTAAAGATTGCCCGGTGAATGAGCTTTTCAGCCGTTGCGGGTTCGCCTCCAAGAGCGTGTTCTATGTGGCGTTCAGAAAAGTAGTTGGCATGACTCCCCTGCAATATATATCGCAGAGTCGGAATCCTTTTATGATTCAACGCAATTAAGTCCTTTTATAACAATAAACATTTTGAGTTTTTAAATTTATAAATTTAAAGTTTTTCTATTATGAACAAAAAATTTTTAAGTGCAATCCTGTTCGGAGCCTTGATGGTTTCTTCGACAGGAACATTTGTATCTTGTAAAGACTATGATGATGACATAGACAATTTGCAGGAACAAATTAACAAACTGGCGACTAAGGAGGACATGACTTCTCAGATCGCTACTTTGCAGGCTGCTTTGGATGCTGCAAAGACAGAGGCTGCTGCTGCAAAAGCTTCAGCAGAACAGGCCGTGGCTAAAGCAAACAGCGCAGAATCCACTGCGACAGAAGCTGAAAAAGCTGCCGCACAAGCTGCCTTGGATGCTGCTAATGCTAAAGCAGAAGCAATCAAGGCTGCTCAAGATGAAGTTGCTAAAGTAAAAGCTGAATTGGAAGCTGCTATTGACTCTAAATTTGAAGCTGAAAAAGAAGCATTAGCTAAAACAATTTCAGAACTGACTGAAACTGTTACAAAATTAACAGGCTTGACGACTGATATGATTACCAGTATCGACTTACAGACAGCAGAAGGATTTACAACTCAGCTTGATTTGAATTATTATCAGATTGCAGACAATAAGACATGGGGTGGAAAAACTTCTTATACCTTTGGTAAAGATATGGAAGGTAGCTTTACTGTTAGTGCAGGCGAAATCTTTGCTAATCCGGCTTCATTGTTGGTGTCTGTTGCTCCTGCCAATGCAGCGTTACCTGCTGAAATCCTGTCTATTGTAGATAGTGAAGGTACCAGCATCAATGATTATATTAACTTAACTTCGTCTTCTTATACTGATAAATTGTATAAGGGTGCAAGAGCAGCTTCTAATGGTTTGTACACTGTTACAGCTGAATTGAAAAAGGATGCAGATAAAAAAGCGTTCGCTAAATTGCTGGATGATGGTAAGACAACAAGTGATAAGAAATATGTAGCATTTGCTGTTGCAGCAACAAAAGAAAATAGAACTGTAACTTCTACTTATGATGTTACGATTCAGTCTACTACTAATTCAATTACAAAAGCGATAGAGATTGATACAAGATCTACTATCAAGTCTTCTATCGCAGAAGAAGGCACATTGAAAAAATGGAATGGTTATAATGGTGGAAAACCTGAAACAACAGCTACTCCGAACAATGAATATTGCTACCCGGTAGTTGACGGTGAAGCATTCACTATTAAAGTCGCTTCTAAAGCTGATGCAGTTGCTACTGAAACAGCTACAAGTAAAGTGTTGGCTAGCTATGTAGTAGTTGACATCGATAATGGAGCTCTTTCTACAACCGATAAGGCTGCTATCAAGAGTCTGACTATCACAGGCGATGTAAATAAAGTAAGCAAAGAAAATGTATTTAATATTGCTATCGGTGGTACATATTCTAAAGGCGTAGTTGTACCTTTGAAAGTTGTTACTATTGACTATACTGGTGAAGAAACAACAAATGTAGTATGGGTTAAGGCAGGTGGAAGCTCAGAAGTAGCTCAGACAGTATCTTATATTATCACTCCGAATGCAAAAGTTGCTGATCCGATTACTTATGCTTATGAGCAAATTCAGAAGTTTACAATTCCTGCAGGATATGCTTCTTATGAATTGTCTATAGTAGATAAAGAAGACGGTATCAATTTCAATGGAAACTTGTTATCATTCTACGAAGACGCTAAGGGTGACAAGGCTTCTAATGATCCTGCTAAGGTTGCGTATGCTAAATTTGCTACAACAGTTAACTTGCAGGCATTGAAAGACAACAAGGTATACGAAGGTACTGTTAAATTCTTCGACAAAGAAGGTACATTCTTGTCACAGAGCGTTGTCAAGGTTCAGAAAGTATTGCCTACTGTATTACCCGAAGGCTTCTCTATCAAGACTAACCAGCTGGATGCACAGGGCGTTTACAACTGCTACTTAGTTCCTAATTCTTGGACAGCAGATAAAACAACTCCTAACACTAACACTGGTACTATGGCAATGAGCCATGTATTCAACTATGGTAAGGCTGCCGCAGCAGACTACGAAATCACATTCGCAGGAGCTAAGAAAGATAAAAATAAAGATGTTGACAATACAGTGACTGGTGATAAGTCATTGACTGTAGCTAACAGCTATATCGACAATAAGACCCAGCATACTACCACTGTAGTTTATAACTATGGTGCTATCTCTTCTGAGAAGAAAGATGGTAAATTCATAGATTATACAGTAGATGCAGCTTCATTCCCAACAGTATTCAACTGTATCTATAACTATGTAACTCCGACTTACTCTTGGAGATGGGCTACACTTGCTGATTTGGACTTGAAAGCAACAGACAAACTGCCTTATAAGACTACATTGACTTATGGTACTAATAGTTATGGAGCTACTGTTCCGACTGCAGATGTCTTTGCTAAGTACATTAAGGGTGTAAGCTCTCGCGATGGTCAATATAGCGCATTCTTGAGCGCACCTTATGAAAATAGCTTGAAGATTAAAGAAGCTCATTTGGTAAGTAATGGCAATAAGGAAGTAGATGAATACTTCAATGTAGAAATTACTGCTGATGGTAATGATATCAAGGGCTTCACTGCTACATCAGTTTCTAATGAAACCAACCCGACAGCTGCTGTCGCTTCAACATTGAAGGTTACAGTATATGATATGTACGGACACGAATATGTTATCGAATTGCCGATGACTGTTAATCCGCGCTAATCTGCCGAAAGGTTAACATAAATAAAAAGAGCGATCCCGAAATGAGACCGCTCTTTTTTATTTAAGAAATCTAAATAGTTATTCTCTTACAGTAATTGTACCGAAACAAAAGAATATTTATATCACTATAAATCAACAATATAACTACCGAATAAAAAACTACTCCATCTATTGGTTATCTATAGAAAATCTAAATAGATTTTTATATGTTATCAACGGAGGACAGTTTGCACGAATAATTACATTTATTGAAAGATAGGGAAGGTTTTCTATTATTTCAAAATGCACCTTAATAGTGCAAAATAAGCAAATATATGCACAGCCGGAGTTACTAATTATTTAAAGAGAGGTTATTCCAATAATAAATCCGACCGGTGATTCTCCACCAAATCAAGGTTAGGATAGATAAAGCGGAACCAGAACTGCAGAAAATTGTCTTTCAGCTTGTACTTGATTCCCTTGCTCCGTTCAGACGCAAAGATGGGACGCATCTTCTTCAAAAGGGTATAATTGATTTCAAGGTTGCGCAGATAGGCACTTGTGGTGATACCTAAAACTGAATCAATCTCACCGGATGTGTTTTTCCCGTCAGCTACCAGGCTCAAGATAGAATAGTAAACGGCCCCCTCTTTTCTAAATTCCATATTAATCAAGTCATTCCCTTCTGTAAGAAAAGGCATGTATTCATTGGTAAAGCAAGTAAGCCTCCGTTCTTTTTTTGAAAGCTCCTTCGTCCATCAATGTTTCTATATATTTTGCCACCCCACCGGTCAGCATATAAAGACAAAGCAAATCTGCCGGAGTATAAGCAGGATGATAATGGCTTAGAATCTGTTTCTGTGTTGCTATGCTGAACGGCTGCAAGTCCAGACGCTTGGTCATCCGTCCATACATGGCCGATTTTTTATCCTCAAACAGTTCTTTCATCAGTGAATAGATGGAGCCGCAAGTAATGAAGTTTATTTTCATATCCGGCTTGTATTTATCCCATAATTCTTGCATGTCGGCAAATATACTCTTACGTACATAAAAGAACTCCTGTACTTCATCTATCACCAGGTTCAATTGGTTCTGAGTGGCATACGAAAACAGAATATCAAAAATATCACGCATGGAGCGTACCGATCCGTAAACGGATATACCAAGTTCCCTCTGTATCTGTCTTTGTATATTTTGCAAATATACCTTTGTTTAGAGCAGCAAGAATTGTGATATAATTTATCTTGAGTATAGAAATACCGGGAGGATTATTGTTACATAGTCTGAAAAATATAAATCTTTCATACCAATCATAAATCAGGCTCAAAACATGGATGATCATCTGTTCATTCGCAGGTGGAAATGCTGAGATTATCTTCATTTTAAATGCCTCAGCGATAAAATCCGGTTGTTCCTTTTCTCCTTTCATCTATCGCTGAAACTCCCTGCCCATAGGCGTTCCGGCTATGAAGGGGCTCCTGTCATTGCTCTGGTCAGCCTCCTTTCAGCCTGCTCTTTCACATTTTTTGTGAAGGAATAAAACGATACGGGCTGAAATGGAAGTGAGGGGAAATGGTTTCAGATTTAACCGGCTGATTTTCTGTGCATATTACATAAGATGACAGGATGAGGGGAAAAGGGAGCGTATCGGATTAGTGGGGGAGTAATACACGGAACAGACTAGGTCTGTAAGCTGAACAGGCTAAGTCTGTGCACTGAACAAGCTGGCGTGTTTTAAAAACGTATAGTTGTTTTTTAAAAGCCTGAAGATGTTTTCTTAAAAGTTGAAGACGTATTTTTTAAAGCTCAAGGTGTATTTTAAAAACATAAAGGCGTATTCAACAATAACATTAGTAACGTATAAGCCCCAACATTAGTAACGTGTCAGCTCGTATGTTAGTAACGTGTAAGCCCACACGTACATAAGCATCGGGTCACACATACGCAAGCATCGGCCTACACATACGTATGTATTGGGCCCTGTATCCCATTGAATTTTGCACCAAGTTCCATTAAATCTTGCACCAAGTTTCATCGAATCCTGCACCAAGATCTGCCATATTTCCGCCCCCTCTTGACAAACGCCTTTTTATGTTGTATATTTGTAGTTTGCCAAACTTAAAAAAGTAACTCATGAATGTATTCGCTACTCTCAAAACAGTCTTCTTCGGAAGCAAATTCCTGTCAAGCCCTGTTCCTATTGACGGAACACCGCGTCGTGATCTCGTATCCGCTCTCAACGGGCTGATGCCGCTTTGCCGGACTATACCCGGCGTGCGTCTGGCGCTGGATATCCGCGAGGGCCAAGTAGTTCTGGCATTGAACTGGACTCCGCGCACCGACGGGAATGCTCCCACGGGCAGTTACCACTACATCGTGTCGGACGAAGACGGAGTAAGAGAGATGGCCGACTCACAGGTTCTTCTCACTGAAAACGGTAAGGATAACCTGCCGGGGAGTATGGACGATTCTCGGACACATCCGACAGTCTCAACTGAAAAGACAGAGAAGGATTCCGCTCACTTGAAAAAAGATGTTCAGAAAAAAGCGGAACCAATCTCCTCAGAAGATACTGGCAAGAAAGCGAAATCACATACCCTGATGCAGGAAGTGACCGCTTTCCTCACCTCCCGCTACCGCTTCCGGTTCAATGTGCTTACTGAAGAAACTGAAGTGGCAAGTGTAGAAAACAACATTCCCGATACTCATCTGCGTTACACCAAAGTGGACGAACGATGGATGAACTCACTAAGTCTGGAGGCTATTGAAACGGGCATAGACTGTTGGGACAGGGACATTCAACGCTTTGTGCGCTCACGCCGCATCAGTGAATACCATCCCTTTACTGCCTATTTTGAGCAGCTTCCCGAATGGGACGGCACGGACCGGGTGTCCGCGTTGGCACGCAGGGTGTCCGACGACCCGGTATGGGTGAACGGTTTCCACCGTTGGATGCTGGGACTCTCTGCCCAATGGATGCAGCTCAATCCGGATAACAACCGCGCCAACAGTGTGGCTCCCCTGCTGGTGAGCAGTCGCCAGGGATTGGGGAAAAGTACGTTCTGCCGTCTGCTGATGCCCGATAGGCTGAAATCCTACTACACGGAAAGTTACGACCTAAGCTCCCCGGCATCCGCCGAAGCCAAGCTGGCTGCCTACGGATTAATCAACCTGGATGAATTCGACAAACTAGGTGCGTCCAAAATGCCTTTGCTGAAGAACCTGATGCAAGCCTCCGCACTGAATATCCGCAAGGCTTACAAACACAGCGCTTCATCGCTTCCCCGTATTGCCTCGTTCATCGGCACCAGCAACCGGGAGGATTTGCTGGTAGACCGCACCGGCTCACGCCGCTTTCTTTGCGTCAGTCTGAAGCATGCCATAGACTGCACCACGTCCGTAGAGCATAAGCAATTGTACGCCCAGCTTAAAACAGAACTTCTATCCGGTGAACGAAGCTGGTTCAATAAAGAAGAGGAACAGACTATACAGCAACATAATGCCCTATTCTACAAGCATGTACCCGAAGAAGAGGTGTTCCGCCTTTGCTTTCGCTTTGCTACAGAAGAGGACAATCCGCAGGAAGTGCTTAGCCTCTCCGCCACCCAACTGTTTGAACGCATGAAGGCAGCCCATCCTTCGATCATGAGAGGGATGACCGCCTACAGCCTGAGCCGTATCCTGCCCCAGCTGGGCGAACGGGTACATACCACCAAGGGAAATGTATACCGGGTGGTAGAATGTTAGCTTTCAATTAATTGAGAATTTATCTATGGAAATGAGATTCCCGGTATGGAAGTCGATTAGACGCATTCACACTCTCAAGCATATATTGTCAAGAAGTGTGAATGCCCTTTTCTAGTATATGAATGGGTCATCCGGCATCATAATGAGCGCTGCATACCAAACGTATTTTGTATTTCACCGTACTCCCTGCCTGTAAAAATTTGGATGAGGTTTTAAATCCGAATGCATATATGCTCCCGTTATGATCATATACATACCGTTTCTCAATATCCAATAACGGGTCTCCGTTTCTTAATCCCTCTATGGTTTCATTCAGTTCATCCAGTGATGATCCGCTGAACGTCTTATGCAATATTTTTGCCTCCTCTTCAGTCGGAAGATGCCATCCGTCTGCTTCCTCCTCCTGTATGATATTCCGCACATCGGAAGCGAATCCACTCCACTCATCCAGACTCATCAACAAAATATCCGCCCCTGTGGAACTTGCATTCTCTATGCCAGCTACAATACCGCCGTTCCAGATACCGCCAATTTCGGGTAGCCCGGAAAGATCGGATTAATGGGAGGCGGCTCACTACCGCCATTACCTTCATCAGCACCGCCAAAATTGAATTTGATGTCTACCGGAGCCTTCCATTCACCTGATATCAAACTGCCCCCCTACCGTGACATCACCCGAATAGCTACCCCCGATATTCAATGGCACGTTCGCTTCCGGCTTCCCTTTGAAAGTGTATCCAAACGTCTTTGTCTGACTATTATCTTCCAAGGTTATGGAAAAAACGGTCTGAGAGCCGCCGTCCCCGGAAAAATATAAAAAGGCTTTGCACTCCAAATTCCACCCGGCTCAGACTCACAAATAATTTCCGTACTCTTGTCTTTGCCGGAATACTCCCTTGTAAACGACAGGGAAGAATATAAAGGCGAAATCTGCAAACTCACCTTTTTAACGTTTGCCGGTATATCTTCCAAACTGATATTGACTAAAGATACAGCATAATAGAGGGTTACAGAAACAGATATATTTTTTTCTTATTGGCAATTGTCACAGTTGAAGTGCCCATCATTAGCGCGCGTGAGCTTCTGTTATTTTCTTTCATAACAATTACATCATCAAGGCTAGGATCTTTCGGAACGATATATTCTTCTCCCAAACCGGCTATTGCAACAATAGTATATCGGGCAGGAGGTAACTTCATTTCAATCTGGGCGTTATCTGTCATTTTCAGACTGGCAGAACAGCTGCCGTCCTCTGCAAACGCATAGATATAGGCCGGATAATTAATCTGGGATTCTCCGCTAGACCTGGCAGATATCTTTAAAGGAAGATTTGTTTGCGAGACTCCGTCTTCATCGTCTTCTTCATCATACATCGGGCGTTGGCAAGAAACAGCAGACAGTAGCAATAGAAACAGAAGCACCTTTAATTCGGTTAATCTATAATTCATAACATATTATTTGTTTGTGGGTTTATTTCTTCTCCATTTATAACTATATCCTCTTCTTCATTTCCCGGAGTCCAACCCGAAATACTTCCTCCCGTTATAATTACATTTCCGTCTTTTACTACAATATTGTATTTATGAATACATCCGGACAATAAGCCCGGAGACAGGTCGTCTCGTCGTGTTATGTAATATTTGTTGTTACGGGTATATTCAATGGTGAGATTAACAGAATGGTTTTTCACGGCTTTCGGATCAATGTTTCCGTCATTCTCGCCCCCGTTCAGGATAAAATAAAAAGAAATATCCTGATTGTTCATGGTGTGTGACGGAGTAATCTGGAAGGTTTCCTTGGGAGTTTCGCTGATGGTGATGCTGTTCGTTTCAAAGGAGTAGTATCCTTGGGTCGTCAACCCATTTCCTTCAAGTCTGATTTTGTCAATAACGGCCTGTGCCATATCTCCTTCACCCTTTATGTTTATCTTTAATAGTGACAAAACGTGCTTAAATGAATAATCGCCCGAAAAGGCCACATTGCCAAGGTCGGTATCGTAGGAAAGCTTCCTGGATGCTACTAGAAAGTCATATTGGTCAATATTTTCCCAAGTCCCGTTCTGGCTGTCGAGAGAAGGCATTTTTATATTTTCCTTACTTTCGGCTTTAGAACCGGAGTGGGGATAATATGCGTAAAAAGTATGTTCCTGGTTTTTATCTTTCCAAAAGACACTCTTTTCTGTAGTCCAGGAAGTTCCATCGAATATCCAGCGGACGGCGCTGTCATTGTCCATAAAAACACCTATATCATCGGTTTTACTAAAACTAGCGATGGCATTTTCATGATCTTGCAAGTAGCGTGCTCCGGAAACTGTTTTCCCGATTCTTGCCATAATGGATACCGTGTACTCTTTTTTCTTGTGATTGCTCTAGTTCCTCACTACCTTGGCAGGCAGAGAAGTACATGATCGTCAATAGCGATACATACAGTGATCTTTTTCATTCTTTTTATTTTATAATAGTGAGGGACAAAACATCAGCTTATCCGTTAAAATTAAAATGAGGACAAGTTGAATTGGTCGAGGATTAAAAGCATGTCTGCTTATTGTCGGTAAGAAATTAAACTTGTGTTCGGCTGCGAAAATAATTCATTCTTAGCAAAAAAGAAAAACAAAATGATAAAAAGATGAAAATTAAATGTGTTATGCCGGCAACAGCATAAACATTCTTACCGGTATATTCCCCATAAAAAATAGTGGAAGGCAATCTTTTTGTTTAACGCTTTTTAGGCTGACTATGACTAAATCTTACCTGTAAATTATTTCCTTCCATTCTTCCACAGTACGTGTAAGGGAAGAAAAATTCACCCCGATACAGACTATTTTACGGTTATCGGTCAAATAAGATCGGGCATAGCCTTTCTCTGCTATTTGCTGTAAAGCCTCCTCTGCTGTTCCGTCCATCTTGAATTCGAAAATGTAAACATATTCGTCCATTTCCAATATGCAGTCCACTCGTCCGAAGCTCTGGCGATTCTCACAATGGATTGCACGGCAATAAACTCCTATCAAACGGAGAATCAGATAAAAAGTGTATTGGAAATGTTTCTCAGTCATATCCAATTCCTTCAAGGAAGCGTGAGAGTCATACGGGATGCTTGCAAGAAAGGCGGTCAGAGAATCAAAAAGCTGAGGTGTTCCCTTGCTCAAGGCAAGTAACAGCATCGATAATCCAACTGTTGACCTCTCCACCTCCGGGTTTCAAATAATGTGCTGCCAATACGTGGACAAGAACCCTTTACGCACCTCATTATTGGGAAAATCGAGCAGATAAGTTCCCATACGTCTATTATATTCTTTAATAGTGAGATATCCGCTCTGATAAATCATGGGTAGAGGCTGTTCCACATCAGCCTTATAATCCACAAACAAAGAGGGAACATAATAACGTCCGGCAAGTTCGTTTATCTGCTCGCGGCTGTGTTGCAGCAGACGAACCAAATAGGTGGGAGTACCTGTAGAGAACCAGTAATCACGAATTGCCATACTGTCAAAAAGCATTAAGAATGCTGAACGGATTGTAAATGTCGGTCATCCTCTCTCCAAAATGATATCCGTCATATTGCCGTCTGAGAAGTTCCTTCATTTCTTTCACTGTGTACTGATATTTAGCAGCCAACTGTATGGTGGGTTCTTCGAAAAATGCTTCCAGCTCATTCTGGGTGATACCGCACAAGGCTTCGTACCGTTCATCCATACTGATATCCTTAGGCTGGTTAAATCCACTGAAAACACTTACTTGGGAAAACTTTGTTACTCCGGTCAACAATACGAATCTCAAGTATTGATCGGCTCCTTTAAAGGTAGAATAAAAGGATTTCAATATTTCCCGGTTATGGTTCTCCAACAGAACTTGCTTTCCATAATCATCATAAAAACAAGCTTCCGTATCTAATACATCCAAAATAGGTTTGTCATATTCATCAATCAGAACCACCGCACGCCGCCCTGTCTGTTCATAAGCCCGGCGAAGTATTTCAATGAAACGGGTTCCTATGGTTGTATAATTGGGATTCTTGCCATAAATATCTTCCCAGTTCCCTAAATAGCCTTCAATGGTAGCCTCCAGAATTCCGGGTTGTGTATACAGTCCTCCATTAAAGTCTATACGGAAGATAGGATACTCATACCAGTCCTTTTCAATCCGTCGATTTCCAGTCCGGCAAACAAATCTTTGCGTCCCTGGAAATAACAGGCAAGGGTACTTACCAGCAGGCTTTTTTGCCAAAACGGCGTGGACGGCTCAAGAAATAAGTCTTGCCTTGTGTTACCAAGTTGTAAATCAAACCGGTCTTATCCACATATACATAGCCATCTTCACGGATTTGGTCAAAACTCTGTATTCCAATAGGGTATTTCATATTTTGTTGCGGTTCTAGAATGAATGATAAAACAAAGATATTAGTAAATGACAAACAAAGCAAATAAAGGATTTGTTTTTTCTGCTTATGACAAGTTTTTCCGTTTCCTATTAATGGATAATCACCTGTTTCTGTCCATATATATTGGCATTCTGTCCTTTAAAGGATACTTTGAAAAGTATTTAGAATCTATCTATTCTGCAATAAGATATACTTCTTCTGAATTTGCTATATCATTGTTTATCAGTGTTATACATGTTCTCTAATGTGTATTAATATCTTTATACCATTGTAGTTTTGTATATTCTTCATTCAAGTCATTAAGTTCTCTCTGCATGATAAAAGTGGTCATACCTGAAAAGGCGGTGATAGGGAATGTTCCTTCTTCCGTAGCATAAAAAGGAGTATTTCTTTTGTAAACCACACATTGGCTGATACATTCTTGAAGTGCATTGTATGTATTTTCATCTGATAATGATTGATAATATTGAGCGAAATCAAAAAAATAGAATGGGGCTTTTAAAACTCCATCATAATTTTGAAGGTTACCGACCGGGAGAAAAAAGAGCCGGATGCTTCTGTATTGATCTGTCGTATCAAATTCGCTAAATTTGATAATCCGGCAGTTTTTATTATGCTAATGGTAGCAGAACGTTTATCGCCTTCCATCAAATTCCAATAATGAAAATAATTTTCTGCAAATCTTTGCAAATCAGCATTTTCTTCAAGCAGACAGGAAATACTGCCGGCATAGATAGGAGTAAATCCCGGAGATACTACTGGGGCAGAGGAAGCCATGATATATGCTGCTTTATTTCTTAATTCATAAGCCACCTCAATACCTGCCATATTACATGCTGCTTCAAAGATTATGAATTCAAATAAATGGTCCGGGAGGGCCATGGCAAAATCTGTTATTTCCATTTCATTGTCATTATCGATGATGATAGACCGCGAGCCATTAACCAATGTATGTGGAGGAAGCCAGCCACTGCCATGGGAAAACACGATTAGACCGTAGCTTTTAGCAGGATAAAGCCGAGTTACGTCGTTTATAACTCGTTTAAGCACTTGGGGGGAGGCTGAGTTTTCTTGGTCATAGGTATGTATGGTAATATAGCCTTTCTCACTTTTTTCCATCAATTTCCATCAATCGTGGAGAGTCCTTAAATGGTGTATCCTGATACACTATTATATTTCCATCTGTCCCGTCTTCCCATCCATTTTTAATTTGAACAAGTTTGTCATAGGTTTCGGCATCAAGATTATTATCTCCTCCCAGATAAACCAATAGTGTCCGTGCAGGTAAAACAACAGGGGTGTCATTTTTTCTTTATGACAGCCACATACTAATAACAGAAAACAGACAGCATATATATACTTCATACACAATATAATTGGATAAACGATTATAAAAACTAAAAGAGGGGAACATTTTGCCCCCCTCTTTTTTTATAAACAATGAGCGTATTAATTACTTGTCATTGTGCTTCTTAACTTGGATTTGGATAGTTCCAACAGAATGTCCACGATCATTCTTCCAAGTATGGTCGCAGATACCGCCCCACTTGTGATTTACACAAACTTCTACATCAATAGTAAATGGTTGAGCAATATCTTCACCATTGTTGATCCATGTGATAGTCTGGTTAGCATTATCAAGTTTGATCTTCTTCATGTTTTCAGCATCCAGTTCACTTCCGTCAGCAAAGTATGCCTTAGAAACCTTGAAGTTAACAGTTGTATTAACATCGAATACATTACGGTCAACTACCAGTTTCTTTGACCAACCAGCTTGATCACCTGTCTGAACCAAAGTATTATTCTTAGCCATATCTTTGTGATCATAGATAACATGGTTGTTATTGAATTGTGCCTGAGCACCTTCAGACCACAGATAATCTGACAAGAAGAATGCATCCTTCAATGATACTGTATTTTCAGCTTCCTGATACTTGTCATACAAAGGACCTGCTTCGTAAGCGTGGAATACCATCGGAGTTACAAATGCAACTTCAAATTCATCGATAACCACTGTAGAACGTCCATTTTCAGGAGCAGGAGCACCAGTATAAGTAGTAGTATGATCTTTAGCCCAAGGAGTATTGTTTACCATATTGATAGTATCGCAAGAGAAGTTATTGTAATCTTCTTTAGCATACTTGTTATGAGCATTGGCTTCCTTGTTGCAAGTACCATACAATCCGTCAACATCTTCATTGAAGCTTACTACAGCACGCCTTTTGATCTTCTTCAAATCCTTAGCGTCAGCAGCATTGATCCAAGTACGTCCTTCGTCTGTTGCCTCCAAAGCGATATACCACTTGTTGTCTTTACCTTGATACAAACGGATACCCCGGAATTGTGACCATCAGCTATCTTAGATGCGTTATTATGCTGGTCAACCAATTCGAATGACAAGGTAGCTCTAGCCCAATCCTTATCATGAGTCTGACCCTTATAAGGATTATAGTTGATCAAATCGAATTCGTCATTCAATACTGCAACCATTTCATAAGTTGTAGGAGTATCAAAGTTATCGTATCTACCGTGAGCAATGAAGTAAGAATCATCTACCCAGTTCAACTTAGTCTTTTCAGGAGCAACTACATCCGGATACTTCACATTGATAGTATAAGTAACATGGATGTCAGATAATCCCCTTATGATCAGCATTTGGCTTGTATGTACCCTTAACAGTGTAAACGTCGTGATCGTCATGACGAGAGAATGCTGTATTCTTCACTGTAACGAACAACTGATTGTATTCTTCAGGTTTAAAGTTCGGATCTAATGAATAGTCTGCATTATCTTTTCCATCCCATGCATATACAGCGTGTTGTTTAGCCTCATCTGCTGTTGCAAATTCAGGAACGAAATCATAAGTCTTACGGAATTCGTCTTTACTCAACTGTACATCTTTATGGTTGAATATCTTATCCATATCCATGTCAAGAACTTGATTGATATGTTTCAGAGTGACGTCTTTTGTTTCTGTAATATTAATTTCAGGAGCAACAACTGCATTGCGTACAATGTGAATCTTGATGATTGCTGTTTTAACTACATTACCATTGTCTTCACCCGGTGCTACCAGTTTCACACGAACAATAGGAGTTCTGTCTATAGCAGCTGTGTGGCTGGCATCAGTTTCTGCGCCCCAAATCGGGTCCGGAGTTTGTTTTACTGTAGCAACACCATCTTTGGTAACATCCAAATAACGTTTTGTCTGGTTAACGCCATCATAATAGAAGTCAACCGGTTCAAACACCAATGAATAGTCATCAAAACCATTCTCCATCAGAGGATACTGAGCGTCTTGGGCTCTACCCATACGTTTGTCAAAGAATGAAGTTACGATGTCCTTCAAATTTTTTGAATGTCCATCACCTGTATAGTTCAATTCTACAACAATACGTTCTGCATCATCTTTAGATTCAGCATCTCCTTTATATAACTGGTTTTCAGCATTGGCTTCGAACTTAGCTTTATCTGCTTGATAAGCCTTCAATTTAGCCTCTTCAGTACCGGTCGGATTCAAGGTGTTAAGATAATATTCATCTTTGATGAATTCTCTATAATTTACCTTGTTAGGAGCAATTGCATTTTTAATCTGAGCAGGAGCGTTAGTTTGGTCAAATGCATCAGCTACTTTAACCAAATGTACGTTTTTCTGCAAAATTACTTCATGCTTGGCGGGAACAAAATCAGAATGAACGATTTGGTCATTGTTCTTAATTCTCAATGAATATACTGTTCTTTCGTCCAGATTAGATTGTTCAGCAAAAGCCCAGTCCTTTACACGGAAGTTTAACATACCATGTCCTTCTTTATAAGATTCAACGGTAATTTTTCCATCAGTGTACAGTTTTTGTCCAGCGTTGAACAATTCCCAATTCTTGTTATTCGTATTGTAGTTCCATATTTCAGCAGTATCACGAACAAATCCTACCACTTCCATATCTTTGAATGATACGCTGTTAGGATTTACCTGATACTTCACGTCTGCCTTACCTGAGTAAACGATTTTAAATGTGCTAAAGTTATTTGTACCCCAATCTGCACCTGTAATCTCTGTTTTACCTGCCACACTATCAGTAACGATGGTAGGGAAATGGATTCTGGCAGCTTCACCTTCAGAAAGGAAAGTAGGGATAAACTTAACTCCGCTAACTACAGAAGTAGCTTTAGGCATACTGATAGTCTTTTTAGTGCCATCAGCATAAGTAATAACTAATTCATAAGCTGATTCACCTTCTTCTACTGATACTACATAATCATCAGCAGAAGTACCTGGAGTACCGGAGTACCTGGTTTGCCCGGTTCACCTTGTTCTCCTTTTTGCACCATTGTATAATTTAATGGTCTCTCCATCACACTGAATTTGATTTCATAACCACCATTACCATCAGTGAACGGAGTACAGCTTTCGACATATTTGCCTGAGCCTACTTTGTCTTCAAGGGCCTTGATTGCATCTTTCACATTGGATATTTCTTGATCCAAGCGGTCGATGTCGTCATCGTAATCCTTACAAGATACAAATGTTCCTGTTGAAGTGACCATAAGGGCTCCAAACAGGATT
>VOFK01002153.1_pt1 | contig 147394 bp, 125 predicted proteins | sample 5384121 | NCBI WGS metagenome assembly VOFK01 (sample SAMN12384730, study PRJNA508395) | human gut metagenome | isolation source: healthy gut J | host: Homo sapiens
CGGATCCTTCATCTTGTTGCTTTTTTCATTAAAATCAATGAAAAGGTTCATTACCAGTATTTATAATAAGTTTTTCCAACCCATTAATTTTTGCGTAATGCTGTTTCTGCGGTTTAGAATCTGAAAACGAAGCTACTTTCGCAAGATCCTGTGTCCGGTATATATACTTACTTACATATGGATAGTGATATTTTATCATTTTACCGGCAAATACATTCCGAATGTTTTCCACATTGAGTACAATCTTGATCTTGTTGATAATAATCAATGCTATAGATTATCATTTCTTTTTCAATATGGATATCAGGTTGCCTAATTGAGGTTCGATAACTTTCTTGTAAACCAGCTGTTAACTTTGTCAGCAATACGTAAAGCTGATTGAACAAAATCATGAAACACTTAAAAACTAATCATCAACAAAGGAGGGACTTATGGAAAACAACATGCAAACCAATTCTGAACAGAATAAACAAAAATCCTATGTGACCAGCGACACCTCTTTTACTCCGGACAAGAACACTCATGAAACCCCGATGACCGATCATTCGCTGAACGAAAACGAAGGCAGCCGGGAACAGAAACAGACGCAAAGCGATAACGTCTCTTCGCAGAGCAACAGAACCTCTGACGCCAACGAAGGTTATCAGGCCTCCGGCGGCAGCAACAGGGATTCCGGCTATGAAATTGAAGAAGAAGACATTGAGGTAGACTCTTTTTCGCCCTGCAGCCGCAAAATGTAACCGACGGAGGCTCTTATGAAAAATTCTCTGACCAATGCCAATCCGTCCGGACGCGACATTCAGTCCGGCAGCGGCGGACATAACGAGTTTCGCAATCTCATCAGCCATTTCTGGAATTTTTTCGACAATCCCACGGCGGACAGCGATTTGGAACCGAAAATAGAAGTGAGCGAAAACAAGAATTCGGTTACCGTTTCCGCAGAACTTCCGGGAATTGAGGAGAAAGACATCGACGTTCAGATTTCCTCTGACGGCTATCTTTCAATCTCGGGCGAAAAAAGACATCAGAGCGAAGAAAACAACAAGGGAAACTATTTTTCGGAAATTTCTTACGGAATGTTTCGCAGAACCATTCCCCTGCCCTGGGACTTGGATTATGACAAGGCCAACGCCGACTATGACGACGGCGTGCTGAAGGTTGTCCTTCCGAAGTCGCAGACAGAACAGCAGAAATTTAAGAAAATCAACGTTAAAAAAAACAAACGCTCTCAGGAAAACGAAGACTGAAACGACGACAAGGCCTTACTTCGGTAAGGCCTTTTTCCTTTTCCGTATCTGTCCGGTAATGAGGACGGCATTGGCGGCTATGATTATCAAGCCGCCGGCAATGATGTTCCAGGTCAGGCCGACATGCAGAAACGCCACGTCCAAACATATGCCCGTTACCGGTTCAAGCAGCATTATCATACCGATTGCGGCCGCGGAAACGTCCTTGTTGCCGGCAAAAAGAAAAAGATTGGGCAGCACATAGACAAATGCGCCGTAAAAAACAAAAGCCACCCACAGTTTTTTCGGGCATGGCAAAACGGAACTGCAAAACCGGATTATCCGTTTTCCACAATGCCGCCGCAAGATAAAAAAACACGACCGGCAGCAGGGAATACAGAGATTCGGCCCACAGAGTTCCGGCCGGAGAGATACCCTGCCGGGTATAATATTTGGTAACGACAAGCCAGACCGACAGTCCGACACCGGCAAGCAGCGCCAGCGTAATTCCCGGCAAAGAAAAAGACAAGCCGCCGAACGGGTTTATCAGCAGCAGAAGCCCGACGACCATACTGCCGACCAAAAACCAGCTTTTGGCATTTTGCCGCCTTTTGAACCAAAAACGGACAATTAGAATGGTCCAGACCGGCTGAAGATAAATCAGCAGCACCACCAGCGTTACCGGCACGTCAAGAAACAACGGCGCCGCCTGTCCGAAAGCGATGGCGGTAACGGAAAGCACATAAACGGCAGTTATGCGCCACGGCATTTTGAAAATTTTGACAAAGTCGCGGCGGGCAAAGCCCCATACCAGCAAAACAGAAATCAGATTCGGATAAAACAGCACTTCAAACAGCGACGCACCCATCAAGTAAAGAACTTTGGCGCCAAAAACGACGCCTCCGAACAAAATTCCTGACATTACCAGGTACAGATAAGACATTTATTTCTCCCGGGAGTGTGTTTTCATCCAGTCTTTCCAGTCCGTATTGTCAATATAAAGCGCGCGAATGAGCGGCGACGCATTTTCCGGCAGCGCAAATTCCAGCTTCACATCAAGATTGTCGCCGGCAAGCGCTTTTTCAAGGTACAAAGCGTCATTTTGCGGCAAATAATAGCGATAAACGCGTTCAAACCTCGCCTGCGGGCAGATGCCTCCGGCAAACTGGCGACAGTCGGTTTTGTCCCATTCCGGCGCAAGATTCAGATAATGGCCGGAAAGAATATCCCGCGGATCGTATCCCGAGACGGCAACCATTACCCTCGGCGCCGAAGCATATTGCAGTTCCAGATACCCCAGCCAGCCCAGCAGGGCCAGAAAAGGTATAAAAAAGACAAAAAATTTCAAAACGCGTTTTTTCATTTGCCATTCCTCCCCGCCAAAGCGCTTATCCGCCGCCAGTTAAACCAGGCATAGGCGACGGCAAACAACACCAGCCCCGAAACGATAAGTCCGAATCCGGTGGTCAGCAGACTGCCGAAGACCTGCACATAAGCGGCAAAAAAACGCAGGGCAATAAAACCGCTAATCCATTGCTGCAACCGAAACCGGTTTGCCGCATAAGCGTAAACGGCGGCCAAAAACAGCAGCGAAAGGCTTTGCAGGGCGCCCCAGATTTTGAAAACGGTTTCATTATCGGGCAGCAGCTGTGCAATCAACGAAAAATCCAAAACAACAAACAGCGCCAGCGACCAGTATTTGCCGCCGCGACGGGTATTAAACCAGCAAAAAGCGCCGGTCAGCAAAGCCAGAGACAGCCATACCAGCAGTTTGTTCAGACCTGTTCCCGTTTCTGTCGGACAATTTCTGAAAAAACCGTTTTCGAAAATATCGCGGCCGAAGAAATCGGCGCAAAAAACATATACGACAACGACAAACAACGTCCACCAGCCAAGGGCTTCCGACAACGGCCCGAAGGTAACGCGCCCGGAAGAGAAAATCCGATAAAGCGCGGCGGCAGACAAAATCAGAATAAACTGCCAGGCGCCGGGGAACAGGCGGTCAAAAGACTGAAAGACCTGCGAGAACCAGGGGTAATCATATAAATAATCAAACAGAGAAACCGCAAAAACCGGCAGCCAGAGAAAAGGCAGCCAGGCACGACGCGCAAAAGGCAGCAGCGGCGAAACGACAACCGCCCAAAACAACAACGCCCGCAAACCATGAGCGGTAAGCTGATATATCTGTCCTATCAGGCCGATGCCGGACAAAACCAACAGGGCATACACAAAAAGAAGCGTTTCGGACAAAAGCCGACGGCTGCCGAACGAAGCGGATACGGTGGCGCCGCCCGTTGCCGCGAGCATAACAAAATATATGACCAGTTTAGCGGCCGGCGATATATCTTGCCAGTTGTAAGCAATCAGCGAAATGATGCCAAGTCCGAGGCAAAAACCGCCGAGAAACAACAGCGTATAAAGCAGTGACCGGCTTTTAAGCCGCTCTTCGTATTCCAAAACGGCTTTTTTCTGGGCGCCGGTAATCAGTTTTTCCTTCGTCCAGACATCAAGCTTTTTTTCTATGTTCATCATTTTCCTTTCGAAAAAAGAAATCTGCGTCCGCCTAATATAATATATTAAATGCGCAGTTTTACAACCGGCCGGAAAAATTTCTTAACAAAATATTAAAAAACATTGTATAACCTTTCATGCCAGGTTGACGAACCCCTTTAGCTCAGATAAAAGTTGGAAAGTATAAAAGTGTTTTTTGTGATGTTCCGACATCTGAAGTTTGGGGAAATGAAGATTAGGTTTATACTCAGAAAAGCAGTTACCGTCGTTTCTGCGGCGGCGTTCTGTCTGGCTTCTTCTCCTGCGGTTAAGGCCGGCCTGCCGCCGATAAGCCTGGCGCAGATGTATTCCTATGCTTCTTCGGGAAATGTCCGAGCCTTGCGCGCCGCGGTTCAGCGCGGCCTGAACATTGACTCGGTCGACCGTTTCGGCAATACCGGCCTTTGTCATGCAATTCTCCAGAACAACTGCACGGCCTATAACGCTTTTCGTTCCGCGGGCGCCAATCCGCGTTCCCCCTGCATTCAGAACATTCCGACACGGCAATACGACAATTTCATGGACCAAAGCTGCGCGGCCGCCATTACCGACACGCCCCGTCAGGCTTACAACAAATTTAACGAAGGCGAATTCATCATCGCCAAACGCACATGGATAATCGGCGGCATCCTGCTGGCCGGCGGTCTGGTGGCCATTTTGGCCGGGGGCGGCGGCGGTGGCGGCGGCAGCCATTATTATTTCGTTCCCTATACCGAGCCGGACGACAGTCTGGCCAAGTTTGCCGGTACCAAATCGCCGAACACGCCGGAAGCTTCGCCCTACAAGGCAATCAAGTATTTTGCCGACAACAACCAGACGATTGTCAACAAGGTCGAAGGCTCGGAAACCAACGATTTCTCAATCAGCAACAATTCGTCAATCAAGGTCAAAAACGACGAAGGCACCGAAGAAGACAAAAAGCTTGTCGACATCATCGACCTTAACGGCAATATACTCGACTACGCAGCTTATCTGCAAGTCGGCATGAAAGCCCGCAATAATTCCTCCGTGATTAACGGAACCGCCGAAGACGGCGCCAACGCCCCGATGATTACGCTCGGCGACGCAACCGTCGGCATGGCCGCCGATGACAAAAGTTCGGCGCTTAATTACGGAACCATCAAGGTCCTGGCTCAAAACGGCACGCTCGGCATGGCGGCAGGCAACCATTCGACGGCCACCAACCAGAACGGCAATATCAACCTGCAATTCAAGGGCTTTAACGATACGGACAGCATTATCGGCATGTATGCCGACACCTACTCCTCCATTATTAACAACGGCAGCATAACCGGCAACACGATTGATGTCAGCGGCACCACCGGCGCGGGAAGCGGTTCGTCGTCCGGTTCCGGTACGGGTTCCGATACGGGAGATACCGGAGACGCCGGCGATACGACCGAAGCGACGGCAAATGCGGGTACAATTATCGGCATGGAGGTCCGAACCGTCAACGAAGTGTCTTATCCTGACCGCGTCGATCCGTCCACGGCCTCCAACAACGGCAGCATTACCCTGAATGCCCAGAGCGACTCTGCGGCAATCAGAACTTCGCTTATCGGCATGGGCGGATATCTCGACAAAGATTTTCTGGACGGCACAAAACTCATCCGCCGGGCCAGCAGCCTGTATCTGTTTAACGGCGTCAACGGCGAAATTGAGCTTAACTACACGCTGACCGGCAGCGGAACCTACGCACCGGACGCCAATACGCTGCTGAAAGGAAACGGCGGCATTATCGGTATGCGGGCCGATGCTAAAACCTCGGCAATCAACAAAGGAAAAATCAGCCTGAACCTTTCTTCCGGCGTCGATAACGCCGGCGCCGGCATGCAGGCGGTTCACGGCGGTTCCATCAGCAACGAAAACGAGATTTCCGTTATCGGCGGCAAAGGCAACTCCGGTATGCTCAGCGTCCGCGGGCAAGGCAGCAACGCCGAAATCGACTCGCTTCTGCCGACTCTGACCAACACCTCGACCGGCAAAATTGTCGTCAACAGCGAAGACGGTTTCGGCATGGCGTCGTTTAACGGCGGAACCGTTACCAACAACGGCTCAATCACAATGAAGAGCAAAAGTACCGGCATGCGAACAAACAACGGCATTCTGACCAACGGAACCAATGCAACGATAACGCTTGAAAACAACGGTTCCGGCATGGTTCTGAAATCGGGAGATCCGACAACCGATACTGCCGCTTCGGACGGGGACAGTTCCGGCGACGGCGGTGATGACGCCGCGGGCGGCGATACGACGGACGACAGTTCGGACACTTCCTCCGCGACCAAGCAGGATCTGAGCCGGGCGCAGGCCGTCAACAACGGCACGATTACCATCAACAACGCCGACGATGCCAAAGGCATTTTCATTGAAGACGGCACGGCCATCAACAAAGGTTCGGGGATTGTCATTACCAATACCTCACGCGTTCCGTCGGCAGCTTCTTACGGTATTAAGGCTGAAAAAGGCACGGTTGAAAACAACAGCAAAATAGACATGAACGTTCTGGTTTCGACTGACGGTTCGACCAGTGTCGACTCTTACGGAATTTTCAGCGACTCTGCCAATATTACCAACGGCGTCAACGGCAGTATCATTTTCCGCAAACGCGGCACCGGCATCGCAACAACGTCGGGCCGGGTTATCAACATGGGCAGCATCAAACTCGAACAGGGCGGCACCGGCATTTCGTCGGCCAATGGCGACGTTTATAACGCCGAAAACGCCGAGATTGTCATTGACGACAACAACACGGCGTCCAGTACGGGAATTGTGGCTCAGGCAGGTAAAATAACCAACGACGGCACCATATCCATTACCAACGGCAACGGTGCCACCGGCATTAAGGCCGGGCTGCTGGTCAACAACAATAAGCTGATTACGCTTACCGGCCGCAACATTACCGGTATTGAGCTGACCGGCCAGGACGCAATTGCCAACAATTACGACGACATCAGCATTACCAGCAACGGCATCAGCGAAAACAACTTCGGCATCAAAGCCGGCGCTTCGGCCGTCAACGCCACAATTACCAACAACAACGACATTAAACTGACCGGCAGCAGCAGTTACTCGAGCACACAGCAAAAAGGCTACGGCATCTCGATTGTCGACGGCACGGCAGAAAACAAAGGCAGCATTACTTTTGACGGCATGTATGGCTGGGGTATGTATACAACGACCGGCACCGTCAAAAACTCAACGGGTTCCATCATCATGAATGCGGGCGGTACCGGCCTGTACGGAAACGGCAGCGGCGCGCAGATGATTAACTCCCAGAAAATCGCGATTAATGTTCCGGACAACGACGACAAGGCCGAAACCTACGGCATTTATGCAGACGGCGGTGCCTCGGCCAGCAATACGGCCAATGCGGAAATCTACATTAAGAGCAGTTCCGTAACCGCCAATATGCTGGCGAAGGCTTTCGGCATTTATGTAAATCAGGGCAGCGGTACCAATCAGGGCACGATTAAAATCGAAGGCAGCAACACGGTCGGCATGGCCTATGCCGGCTCAACGGACACAGACGCCATCATCAACCTCGAAAGCGGCCTGATTAACCTGACGGGCAACAATCATATCGGCATGACGGCTGCCGGCGGCGTTGCCACCAACCGCGGCACAATCAATGTCGGCGTCAAAACCGATGACGGAACAATCACGGCGTCCCCCTACTCTGTCGGCATGCAGACGACCGGCGGCATTGTTCTCAATCAGGGAACAGTCAATGTCAACTCCGCCAATTCGGTAGGACTGCAAAGCGATGACGCCAACGGCGTAATTACCAACAACGGCACGATTTATATTGATGACACCGCCCTCAATTCTTATGCCTTCCTGAGTAAGGCCGGTTCGGCCGTCAACGGCACGACAGGCATTGTCATTAACAACCAGAGCAACACCGACTATATGCGGGCCGAAGGCGGCGAAATCAGAAACAACGGCACGCTGACCATTAACAACAGCGTCAGCAACGTCAACGCCATGCACGTTGCGGAAGGCGGTTCGGCTCTCAACTACGGTGACGAGCAGAGCGGTGTTTACGGCACAATTAACGTCGGCACCTCGTCTTCAGCAACGGGAACCAACAACGTCGGCATGCTGGTAGACGGCGACGAGGCTGGCAGCGCAACCAACGAAGGCGTCATCAACGTCTACTCAAAAGATTCTTACGGCATGAAAGTTGATAATGAAAACGGTTCGTTAATCAACAACGGCACAATCAATATTATGGCCGGCGCAACCGGTTCTGTCGCCATGTATGGCGAAAAAGGCACCATCAGCAACGGTAAAAAGGGCGTTATCAATATGGGCGTGTCCGGTACGGTTATGAAAGCTGCCGACGCCACAATCAGCAACGAAGGTACCATCACACTGGCAAATACGGCTTCGACAGCAATGAGGATAACCAATAACGGTACCGCACAGAACGCAGCTTCAGGCACCATTAACGTCAACGGCAGCAACTCCTATGCCCTGGCGGCCGATGACGGCGCGACGGCCACACTGAACAATGCAGGAATGATTAACATAAACAACGGCGCTACGGGCAGCTATGCCATGTACGGGAAAAACGCCACCCTGACCAATGAAACCTCAGGAACGATTAACGTTCTGCAAAGCGGCACAACGGCAATGTTTACGCAGGTCGGAAAACTGACCAACAAAGGCAAAATCAATCTGGCAGCCGCGGACGCAATCGGCCTTTATGTTACCGAAGGGCAAGCCGTCAATGACTCCGGCGCAATCATTGACGTTAACAGCAACGGCAAGGCGATGAATGTTGTCGGCACCGGCAGCATTACCAACAGCGGCACCATAAACCTCAATGCTGCAAACGCCTATGGCCTGTATGCTCAGAACGGCGGCACGGCAACCAACTCGGGAACCATAAAACTAAACAGCTCGGGAATGGCCTATGGCATGTACGGTTCCGGCGGCGCAAAGCTGACAAACAATTCAAGTATTAACGGCAAAGCGGAAAACGCCTATGGCATGTACGGAAGCAATATGACCAATGCCGGCACGATTTCCATAACCGGCACCGGTACCGGCGCTTCTTACGGCATGCGCAGCACCGGCGGTACGGTCAGCAACACCAGCCAAATTGAAGTTACGGCAAGCCAGGCTTACGGCATTTCGCTGACCGGTGCCGGCACGGCAACCAACTCGGGAACGATTACGGTCACGGGAACCGGCAGCGACACATCCTATGGCATGTACGGTTCCGGCGGCGCCAAACTGATTAACAACGGCACAATCAACGTCAATTCAACAAGCGGTACGGCCGTCGGCATGTATGCTACCGGCAGCGGCAGCTCAATTACCAACACCGGCAACATTGTTTTGAACGGCGTATCCATTACTACGGATTATTCGGGAATTTCTTCCAGCGACGATCCAGATACCGATGCCACAAACTGCACCTCGGCCGGCTGCGGAAACTTCATTAAAGTTGAAAACGGCGCAACATTTTACAACAACGGTCAGGTCAGCTCGGCATCGGCCATGAATTTCAATCTCATGTCCGCGGCCAATACGGGAACCATCATGCTTGCCCGCGGCGGGTCGTTTGAAGCTCCGGAAATTTCCGGCGAGATTACCGCGGCTGCGGATATTGTCACGGAAGGCAACGAAACCACCTATGTCAACGAGAACTCGTTTGTCGGCCAGGACAGCGGTATTAAGCTTAATTCCGGCTCCTATCTCTTTGATGCTTATCTGGTTACCAACGAAGCCGGAAATCAGGACGTGGTCATGACCATGAAAAATTTCGCCGACGTGGTTGACAACGACAGCGTGGCAAACTTCCTGTCCTCCAACTACACGCTCGGAACAAACATGGACATGTACAGCATTCTGAAAGCGGCCGGAGACGCCACTTCGTTCACGACGGCCGTCGCCGAACAGATGGGTCTGAATCTGATTCCGAGTTTTGCCAAACAGAACATGGACATCGTCAAGGCAGTCAACCGTCATATGAGCCAGACACTGTTTGCCAACCAGAGCAGCAATGACGTTCGCGCCATGTTCGATTTCGTTTACGATTACCGCGAGCAGGACGGCGTCAACATGCTCAGCGGCTATGAAGACAATGCGGCAACGGCATATGCCTTGTTTGACCGCAAATACAACAACAATTTCCGCTACGGTCTGGGCGTCAGCTTACCAGATATGAAAGCGACTACGACAACGGTTCCAGCCGTGATGAAGTCGTCGCGCAGGTTTTGGCACCGTTGATTTACACGACCGAAGGCCTGAAAGCCGTTTCAATGCCTCGTCTGGGTATCGGCTGGGGCGAGTATAAACGCAGAATCGGCAGTGACGAAAGCAAAGCCGACGTTAAAAATTACTATTACGGCATTACCAACGAAGTCCGCAAAGAAATAGACCTTGGCACGGTTACGCTGGAACCGACGGCAGAATTCAACATTCTGGGGCTGTATCAGGACAGCACCAAAGAGAAAAACGGACTGGAAGTCAAATCAGCCAATAATCTCTCGGTCGAAGGAGGTATCGGCCTTTACGCCCGCAAGTCGTTCAGCATTATGGAAGAAAATGATTTGACGCTGCGTGCCGGCGGCAGCTGGTATCATGAGTTCAACAATCCGTATCAGGCGGCCAGAGCCAGAATTGCCGGCATGCTGGGCAGCTATCAGATGGATACCTATGACGTTGAGCGCGACCGCGGTATTTTCTCTGTCCGCATGGATTATAAACATGACCGGTTTGACTTCTACTTTGAGGCTAACAAGTTTCTGGAAGAAGACGATGGCTACGCTCTCAGCGCCGGTCTGGGTTATAAATTCTAAAAATCGAAGCCCCGCAATTGCGGGGCTTTTTTAACTTCAGGCTATCTTGACGGATTTTGAAGCCATATCAAATTCATGCTGCCCAAAATCGACTATTAAGAGTTTTCCCTTTAGAATATCTAGAATTTTTAGACATATTTTTTTGTTGTGCCATTTAATGTTGACTTTTCCCTCATCATGGTATATATTCATTATTGTGGTGTATTAAAGTGATGAGGTCTCTTTTTTGAGAAATTTCCGTCTTTCTTGGTACACCCATATATTAACGCAGGTTCCGGTTTTTATTGTTTGGGGTGTACCATGTCTTATTCTCGTTGCTTATCTTTATCGGCCTTATTAGCTTCAACTTTTATCACGCCGGTAGCGGCCATGGATTTGACTCTGCTCTCCCCAGACAATAACGCTATACTTGAATACACACATACAAACACACCTGTCCCGGAACCTGCATCTTCTTCCTTTTCCGAACAGGCCTATAAGATTGCTGCTATTTGTTTTCTGGGGTATGGTAACTGCGATAACGAAATCTCCTACGGCAAGGGAGATGAAACGTATAATATGGATACGGCTAACCAGTGTAAAAATGAGGGCTTTGTCAGTACTTGTTCTTCCGGTTATTGTATGGACGGGTCCTGCTCGTACAATGCCTCTTACGGTAAATGTATTGCGGAAAACTGCCCTACTAATTCTTCTCCAACATGTACAGGTGCTGTCGTTGGCAAAACAGCCTGTGGCGGAGACTGTAAACAATGTTGCTCCGATACCTGTACCAGCGGTTCAAAATCCTATACCGGTTCCTATGCCTCGACAACTGAATGCGGAACCAAGTGTTATTATTGCAATACCAGCTGTTCTTCAGGAAGCACATCTTATACCGGTTCGGTGGTTGGATATAACGAATGCGGCTCAGCCTGCAGATCCTGTTCAACAACATGTTCCTCCGGGAGTTTGAGCTATACGGGAGATGTTGTTTCCTACAATGAATGCGGGAGTGCATGCCGTTCCTGTTCAACATCCTGTCCGTCGGGAACGTCTACCTCCTATTCCGGTTCAACAAGTTCTTACAACGAATGCGGATCGGCCTGTAAAAACTGTTCTTCGACTTGTCCATCCGGATATTCTACGTCTAATCCCGGCGGATGTTATGATACAACGACCAATGAATGCGGTAATACCTGCTATAAATCAAAAGCCTGTTGCTCCGATACCTGTACCAGTGGTTCTACGTCTTATACCGGTTCCTATGCTTCGACAACAGAATGCGGAACCAAGTGTTACTATTGCAATACCAGCTGCTCTTCAGGAAGCACGTCTTATTCCGGTTCGGTAATTGGATATAACGAATGCGGCTCAGCCTGCAGATCCTGTTCCGATACCTGTACCAGCGGTTCAAAATCTTCTTCCTGTGATTCCGGTTACACAGCGTCAACAGTCTCTTCTACGGAATGCGGAAGCACTTGTTATTCCTGTACGGCCAATGCCTGCAGCGGATACAGCCTTACCAGCTGCCCGACAAATGGTTCCTGCAGTTCCTGCCTGTCCGGCACGACAACAAAGTACAAGCTTAACTCTTGTGACTCCGGTTACACAATGTCGGGTTCCAGTTGCGTCAAGGATGATCCTTGTGATAATTATACTTCAAAAACATGCACCTACGGATGTTCGGCATACTATTCCGACTGTTCGACAAAGTGCCAGACCTGTTACTCCGATAACTGCCACAACAGAACCGCGGTCATCGCTTCCTGTCCGACAAATGCGACCTGCTCCTACTTCTCCGACTGCTCCTCCAAAATCGAAAGTTGGACCTGCAACTCCGGATATTCGAAGTCGGGAAGTTCCTGTGTAGAAGATACCCCCTGTATTAGTTATGACGGACAAGACTGCGCTTATAGCGGTTGCCCGACTTATACCTGTACATGTTGTCCTTCTTTTGGCGGTTTCAATTCATCCTGTTGTATATATGACGATATGTGCACTACAGCGGGGCATCCGATGTGCACCGATGCCGTTCCGTACGTTGTTGGCAGCTGCTGTTGTCCTACTTCAACTCAAACTTCAACTTATAACTGTGATTGTTGTGTAAGTGAAGTACAGTAACGGTTGTTTCTGTAATTGCCCGGGCTTTGGTATCGTTGACGGTTGGTACTTTTGTTATGAACAATATAGCCCCAGAAATCAAACCCAGAGGCAGATTTGCAACAGAAAAAAGGTCATCTGAAAACAGATGACCCGAAAAAATTTTTCTTACTTCAGATTGTTCGGATATTCCGTTCAGGATATTCGACCATTGTTTTGGACGGCGTTTCCAGATATACGTAATGGACAAGTCTTGCGGCATGTCTGATGCGGATATCTGCAGCATCGTCGGCGCGGATGAATAAAATGTCACGGTAACCATCCCCGGCATTTTTCATTGCGACCAGCCAGCCTTGATTGCCGTCCACCATAGCCTTGACGAAAGTCGGATAGAAATGTCCCTTGAACTCTTCGCGATAATCTTTTTCGATTATCTTCCAGACTTTCCATACATCGGCTCTGGTTTTCAGCTTCGGTTCATCCTTTACTTCGACGCAAACTTCGTTATCCGCACGGTAAACGCGATAAGCTTTGCCGTGAAGAACAATTTTTTCGCCGGGTTCAAGAACATTAAACTTAAGGTTCGTGACATTGGCAAAAATAACGTTTGCATCCAAATCCCAGCAATATTCCGTATTACTGTATCTGAAACGAAACAAGACACAAATTTCCTTGTGCATTTGTTCGTTGTTAACCGTAAAGTCCACAGCCGAAAAGCGGACAACGTTCGAAATCTTCTGACCCGGAAACAAATTGGCCAATTCATGCTCAATCTGTCCCAAAGTAACTGTCTTTTTCATACTTTTTATAATTATAGGGGTTTGACATAATTTCTATTTAAGAGGATTTTATTTTAACAAAAACGGCATTTTCAGTCAACTTATATTAGCCGTCACTTTTTCACAAAAAAATGATTTTCCGGTCTTTTTATTTGAAAAACAGGGTTTAGATACAATGCGTCTTCTGTTTTTTTTTGATATTCACAGTTAAGGATTGTTACGATGAACAGACATTATTTGTTTCTTTCGGCGGTTTTGACCGGCTCATTTCTGGCTGCAGACGCGCAGGCTGCTTTTGTTTCCTCCGACACCTATGCCGATGCCGTCATTCATTCCAGCGACAAAGACATCAACGCGCCCAAAAGTGTCCGGCAGCGAATTGCAGCCAACGAAACGCGCCGCAACCATCGTTTTTCGGACTTTGCCAAAGACTATGCCGACTTCAAAAACCGTCTGAGCAAAGAATACAATTTTGACTATTCAATCGACGTTTCCTATATGCCGCAGCACGGTGCTCCGAACGGCAAACGCGCCTCGCAGCAGATTTTGATTTATCCGACCTTTTCATGGACAAACTTCAAAAACGAATACGGTACAGGAACCCTTACCGCCGCCTACAACATTGCCCGTTACGGCGGAGCACAGGCTTCAAAGGTCGGCAGCAACATCGGCGTGGCAACCGCCATCAACGACTATGACTCGCCCTCCAACAGCTTTGACGAATTGCTGTATACCTATCAGCTCGGCGGCAGCTGGGATTGGCTGACTGTCGGCCTCGGCCAGTTTCCGATGTATAATTTCGACGGAAGCGCCTACAACTCCAACCAACAGGTTAACTTTATCAACTACGCCCTGTCGCAGAACGCCAGTTCCACCTACTCTACCGCCGGCGTCGGCACTTATGTTCAGATTGCGCCGAACAGCGACTGGACTTTTGTTCTGGGCGCGCAGGACGCCACTAACGTCGACGGCATCAGCGTCCGCGTCAACAATCTGGACGAAGAACACTACACCACTTTCGGGTCAATTTCCTACACGCCGACAATTAAAGGCCTGGGTGCCGGACAGTACTCCATTCTGCTGTACAACATGCCAAGCGTGAAAGAACAACAGGGAACGACTAACGGCTGGTCGCTGAACCTGTCGCAGGACTTCGGAGACAAACTGAGTTTGTTTGCGCGGATCAACGGCGTATCCGGCAATGTTGCAACCATTAACCAGTCGTGGGTGCTGGGCGGCGTTTACAACAATCCGCTCGACCGCAATCCGCTGGATCAAATCGGTCTGGCATTTGCCTACAACAAAATTGACGAAAAAGCCGTCGGTTCAAAACTGGACCATGACGCCGAAAAAGTTATCGAAGCCTATTGGGCCTGGGGAATTTCAAAATGGATGACCCTGACGCCGGATATCCAGTTTTATATTGATCCGGCCGAAAATCCGAAATCAGATTACGCAACGGTCGTGTCGCTGCGCGCAACTTTCTTCTTCTGACGAAAAAAGCCGGTTAAGACCGGCTTTTCCTTTACATGCTGACATTTCTCCGCCCGGAAGCTTTGGCCATGGCCAGCGTTGTCATCTGAAAATCGTTGTTTTTGACGCCGGCTTCCAGCGAAGCAAGCGCCGAACGGGGATCCATCTGACGGATACGCTCCTGAAGGCAGGTGTCTATGATTTTTCCCAACTTGATTATCGTTTCAATATTTTCGGTTTTATACGGACGAATACCTTCGCTGTTAAAGCTGATTTCAATCCCTTCCCGGCTGTTATAAACCGCCGTCAGATGAAGGCCGCTGGACGTATTTCGACTGGAACGCGATAAGATAATGTCGCCTTCTTCCAGATTGGCTTTGTCGGCTTTGGTCGGCTTTTCGATGATGCAGTCGGGAAAGTTCTTTTTGACATATTGTTTAAACATCGGGCAGGAAACCATACTGTGCCCCTCGGTCGTATTGCCGTCGGGCATAAAACGTTCCAAATCTCCGGTTTCCTGATTGACATCATAAAGGCAGCGCATGACCGAAGCAACGCAGTAGTTTGAGCCTTTGGGAATGCCGCCGCGCGGATAGACGACATCGAAAAAGTGCTTTTTGATATAATTTTTCTTATCCATACCGCTTTTGGCTTTGACAATATTCTGATACTGAACCAGCTTGGCAAAAAGCTTTTCCTTAATCAGCCATTCCCTGCGTTTCTGCAATGCGTCGTCGACCTGTGCCCGGGCGTTCATTTCGGCCATCACGGCTTCGCCGGGGATTTTTCCGGTTGTGGCGGCCTGCGTACCCAAAAGCGTGTTGCCTGCCTGCGGAATGGTCGCCGCACACTGCAATGCCAGATACATGGATACCCGTTTCAAACTGCGCAGCAAAGCTATTTTCTGCTTTTTGATGCGGTTTTTGACGGCCTTTTTGCGTTCTTTGGGGTTCAATCCTGCCTGAGCGGCATCTGAAATTTTCTGCTGCATTATTTCTAACCTGTTGTAATATCATTCCGTTTACAATAAAATTATAACACGCCCCTTAAATAAAATCATCAAAAAAATATTTATACAGATGCCAATAATTTTAACTTTACTTTTACCGCGTTTTGTTTGTAAATAACTAAATAAATTCAGCTCTTGAAAAGAATACGATAAAGCTATGAAATATATTTATAATCTTTCGTTTTTAGGGATTGACCGTTATGTGCAGCGCATGCAAAACTCAGGTCATTACGCCGGCGATTGTTCCGCCGGTTGAAATTGAAGCGCCGCAGCCGGCGCCGACCAGCCATTCGCTCGGTATCATCGGAGCCGTCGAACCGGTTTACGTACTGCCGATGAAAGCGCCCTTTGCCGGGCGCATTGACACCGGCGCCGAAACTTCTTCCATTGACGCTTCCGACATCAAAACCTTTGAGCGTGACGGCGAAAAGTGGGTTTCCTTTACAATTGTCAACCGCGAAACCGGCGAGAAGCACCGTTTTGAAAAAGAACTGGCCCGCCAGACGGCAATTACCCGCATCAACCAGCACGAAAAACGTCTGGTCGTCAATTTGGACGTTAAGCTCGGCAATGAAATAATTACTGCTGAATTTTCGCTGGCCAACCGTTCAAATTCGAATATCAGGCGCTTATCGGACGCAACATTCTGACCGGCCGCGCCATCGTCGACACGTCGCTGGAAAACACGCTCCACTAAAACTTCTTTGTAAGGCAAAATCATGCTGAAAAAATTTACTTCCGTTCGTTTTATCCTGACAATCGGTCTGCTTTTGTCCGTCGCCTTTGCGGCATACAGCATTTATTACAAGGTTCGCTACTGGGGTTTTGACTTCGCCCCGAAAAAATCAACCGCCGTCTGGACGATTGAAGCGCAAATCAGCTTTATGCCGAACGGCGAACCGATTAAGGTTTCGCTGGCAACGCCGAAAGTAAGCAAAGAATATAAGATTTTGGACGAGGATACGGTTGCCGACGGCTATAAGGCAAGCAAGAACACCAAAGAAAACCGGATTGTACTGACCTCCGGCCCGAGAGAAGACAAACAGCAGTTATATTACCGCATTCTGCTGTTTGACAATGAAGACGGCCGCGGCAAAATTCCGGCGCCGGTTCCGTCCAATCCGGAAAAGCCGGTTTTTGACGAACAGCGGCTGGCCGTTGCCAAAGAACTGCTGGAACTTTCGACCAAACAGCCGGGCAATGTTCCGCAGCAGATTATCCGCCTGCTTAATCAGAATCCGCCGGACGCAACGGTTCTGGCCTTTCTGCCGATGAAAAAAGGCCAGAAAAACATCGCCGAAGCCACCGGCAATCTGCTGGCGTTGAAAAATATACCGACGCGCATGGTTCGCGGCATTAAACTGGAAGAAAACAAAAAGTCGTTTACGCCGGACTTAATGCTTGAAGCCTATACGGAAGGACGCTGGACGCTCTATGACCTGAAGACCGGCAAAAAAGGCCTGCCGGAAAATTTCGTGGTCATTCAGCGCGGCGGAGATTCCCTGCTGGACATCGAAGGCGGCAACGACTCGGTGGTCAAATATTCGGTTCTGAAATCCATCAGCTCATCGTTTAATCTGGCACAGCACCGCGCCAAGCTTGCCAACCAGAAAACCTGGTTTGACTATTCGATTTACAGTCTGCCGCTGGCCGAACAGAATACGCTCAAATGGCTGATGATATTCCCGCTGGCAATTTTAATCATTGTCCTGATGCGCAACGTTGTGGGCGTGCAGACCATGGGCACCTTTACGCCGATGCTGATTGCCATGTCGCTGGTCAAAACCGGCTTTGTTTCCGGCCTGGTCTGTTTCAGCTTTATCATCATCGTCGGTCTGCTTATCCGTGCCCTGCTCTCCAAGCTTAACCTGCTGCTGGTGCCGCGCATTTCGGCTGTGGTTATCGTGGTTATCCTGCTGATGCAGTCGCTGACGATTTTCGGTTATCAGCTTAAAATCGACATTGCGTCTTCGGCGGTCTTTTTCCCGATTATCATTACAGCCTGGATTATTGAGCGCGCTTCAATTACCTGGGAAGAAGACGGTCCCGTCAATGCGACGAGGGAGATTATCTTCAGCATTCTGGTTGCGATTATTACCTACTTCGTTATCTGCAACAACTATATCCGCCATATTATGTTTGCCTTTAACGAACTGAATCTGGTTATTCTGTTTATCGTCATGCTGCTCGGTACTTACACCGGCTACCGCCTGACCGAACTGAAGCGTTTTTCACCTCTGGCAAAGAAAGGCTGAGCAATGTTTGGTTTCGGCTGGCTGAAAAATTTCGCCTCTCCCTCCGCGCTTCGGAAAGCCGGCGTTCTGGGCATGAACCGGCGGAATTTCAGCATTATTTCCAAGTGCAACAACCGCCGCCTTTATCCGCTGGTGGACGACAAAGTACAGACCAAGGTTCTGGCGCAGAAAGTCGGCATTACCACCCCTAACCTCATCGGTGTGGTTGAAGTGCAGAATCAGGTCAAGAACCTGCTGGAGATGGTTAAGGGGTACAAAGAATTTGTGGTCAAGCCGGCGCACGGCAGCGGCGGCAAAGGCGTTCTGGTAATTAAGAGTTATACGGAAACGGCCTTTGAAACGGCATCGGGGCGCGTTCTTACGTTCAGCGAAGTTTACCAGCACATTTCCAACATTCTGAGCGGGCTTTACAGTCTGGGCGGGCAATATGATGTGGCTCTCATTGAGGAACTGGTGCATTTCAGCCCGATATTTTCGGAATACAGCTATCAGGGTGTTCCCGACGTACGGGTCATTGTCTACAAAGGATATCCGGCAATGTCGATGATGCGTTTGTCAACCAAGGCCTCGGGCGGTCGCGCCAATCTGCATCAGGGTGCGGTCGGCGTCGGCCTGGACATCAGAAACGGCAAGAGCCTGAAAGGCGTAATGTGGAATATGCCGATTGAAGTTCATCCCGATACAAATGCCGCCCTCTCTACCTTGGAAGTTCCTTTCTGGCGCGACATCTGCTGATTGCGGCCAAAGGTTATGAAATGACCGGGCTGGGTTATCTGGGCGCCGACATCGTTTTGGACGAATACAAGGGGCCGATGATGCTGGAACTCAACGCCCGTCCCGGACTGGCGATTCAGATTGCCAACGGCCGCGGTATGGCCGACATTCTGAAAAAAATCGAAAAATCGTATCCGAAAAACCTTACGCCGGAAGAACGCGTGGATTACGTTTTGCAAAACGCGGGGAAGTAAAATTTTTGACTGCGGCCGTGCAATGGCTTTTATCAATACCTATATTATTAGCAGAAATGATTTTTAACGGAGATTTATGATGGCTAAAGAAACCAAAATGCTCAAAAACGAAGAGGCAAAAAAACTCGGCAAGCCGGCAACCAAGGGCCTGAAAGCCGCCGAAACGAAAAAACTGCCGGTAAGCAAAACCCGCGCCAAGAAAATCAAACATTCATACAAAGTCAAAGACGCCGAAAACGCGCTGTTGCTGAAACTGAAAGACGGCGACGTGGTAATTGAAATGTATCCGGACGCGGCGCCGAACCATGTGGCTCGGATTAAGGAACTGGTACGCGCCGGCTTTTACAACGGGTTGAAATTTCATCGCGTCATTGACGGCTTCATGGCACAGACGGGCTGTCCCTACGGCAACGGTACCGGCGGCACCGGCAAAAAGCTGAAAGCGGAATTTAACCGCAACCCGCATAAGCGCGGCACGGTTTCGATGGCACGGGCCATGAACCCGGATTCCGGCGACAGCCAGTTTTTCATCTGCTTTGCCGACTGCCCGTGGCTGGACGGCCAATATACGGTCTGGGGCGAAGTTACTTCGGGCATGGAATTTGTCGACCTTATCAAACGCGGCGAAGGACAAAACGGCACGGTTTATGATCCTGATGAAATTATCAGCATGAGCGTTATCGCCGATCTTTGAAATTATAAAGCCCCTCAAATGAGGGGCTTTTTTCATATCAGGGTAATTTTGACTGCCTTTCCGTAGGCTTTGGCCAGCTGGTGCAGATGGCCGAGGTCAACCGGTTTGATGCCGACTTCCAGCAAGTCGATAATATTGGCCGGAATGCCGGACAGCTTTTCGACCTGTGCCAGCGACAGGTGTGCGCTGATACGGGCTTCGCGCAGCTGGCGGGCAATGCCGTTTCTGATTTTGACGATTTCGTGATTTTTGGTTGCCATTATGTTCAACTCCTTCATGTTTTGTTAAAACAAAACCGCCCTTTCGTTTGGAAAAGGCGGGAGGAGTTCAAAACTGTACAAGAACAGCACGCTTATTCGTCCGCAAAGCGGCTTATTTCGCGTCATCCTCCCTTGCAGGAGGTTATTATACTTGGTTTCTTGTAAGGAGTTTTGAAGCTCCGCCGCCGGTCTAACCGCTTCCGTCGGCAAAAATGATTATAAAGGCTAAAAGCTATTTTGCAACGCCTTTTTTGCAGATGTCATTCCCCGGTATTCTCTCTTTAAGTCATCCCCGGGCAAGCATTGCGCGACCCGGGGATCTCAGGATATTCGGGTCAAGCCCGGCAATGACGGAGGAAAGAAAAAGTGCACGGGAATGGCAGAGGAAAGAAAAACAAGCACGGAAATGGCAACAAAAAGAAAAAGGCAAAAACCCTTGAAACGGAATTAGCCGAAATATCAGCGATAAAATATCCACGGCAAGCGGCGTTTGAATTTTTTGCGTTTGGCTGCGTCTGCCTGCCGCCACCAGACAATTCCGCCCTCAACGAAAACCAGAAACAGAACGCTCAATCCGATTACGGTGCCGAAATTGATAAAAAACGCCGTCAACAGGCTTACGAGCAAAAAAACATAAACGCCCAGCGACAACCTGTCATAAAGCTTATGGCGGCCGCGGCGCGACGTATAGCGTAAAATAACGTCCCAGAGTATCCATGCGGCCATCAATCCGCTCATAAAGCCGGCAATGACATTATTTTTCCAACCCAGAATCGCCTCCAAACGGTTAAAACCGGACAAAAACAGATAGGACACCAAGGAAAAAGAAATAATTACGGCAACAACTGCCGAAACATTTTTCAGCAGACGTTTTCTTTTTTCGCGACGGGAACGTGATTTGATAAACAGCATAACCTTATCCTTTTTTTCAGAATTAAAGGAAATATGCCTAAAATGCAACATTAAAAACTGACAAAAAATTGTACGTCTATTGATTTAACAAATCGGGACACAAAAAAACGCTTCTTGTTTTTTCAACGGGAAGCGTTTTTTGACAGTATATAAACTAAATAATCTACCGACTAATTTTTTATAAATAACAGTCCGGCCGGAACTGAATTTATGGGGAGAGTCTTCCGAAATTTTCCGTACTTGCAATTACGAAAAAAATCAGATGACCAAAGTGCTGCCGTGTCGACTTCTCCGGATGGTTCAGAGCAATGAACACGGAGCAAAATGAGAAAAGCGTGACAGGGAATCAGGCTTTTTTGCAAACATTTATCCGACAACCTAAATGTTTGAAGTCAGGAAATAATGCGGTTGTGAAAATCATCGGTTTAAAAAGGAATCAGAACAAATAAAGCGATGAAAACAACACGGACAAAAGCTTAAGACAGAAGATAATCTATAATTGTAAAATACTGTCTGTAAGGTATATCATCCGAGTTTAACAAATGGTAAAAATGCGCAAAAAAAATCCCTCCGAAGAGGGATTTTTTCAGCTGTTGGCGGAAATCCACTTCAGATATTCGTCATAGCCTTTGTCAATATGAAACATGACAATTTCCGGCAGTTCATGGTCGTGAAGACTCAATATCCGTTCCTTAATTTCCGTAAAGTTGGCCGCTTCGGTTTTAATGACCAGCAGAAGTTCCCGTTCTTCGCAGATTTTTCCCTGCCAGCGGTAGACAGACGTCGCCCCGCCAATGACGTTTACACAGGCCGCCAAACCGGCTTCCACCAGGCTGCGCGCTATTTTCAGCCCCTGCTCACGGTCGGCGACCATGGTAAGTATTACGGCCTGCGTCATTTCTTCCGTCCTTTTTTCTTCTTGTCAAAAGCCTCGCCGATAATTGCAAACATCATCGGTACAAACAGCGTGGCTACAAAGGTGGACAGCAGCATGCCGCCAATCATGCCGGTTCCGATGGCATGACGGCTGGCCGCGCCGGCGCCCGTAGAAACCGCCAGCGGCAAAACACCGAAAGTAAACGCCAGCGAGGTCATGACAATCGGGCGGAAACGAAGCTTGGCCGCCTCAACCGCCGCTTCGGCATAGGAAAGCCCGGCCTCAACCTGCATGACGGCAAATTCGACAATCAAAATGGCGTTTTTGGCAGCCAGACCAATCAGCGTAACCAAGCCGACCTGGAAATAAAGGTCGTTTTCAATACCGCGCAGCCAGACTGCCAACAAGGCGCCCAGCACGGCAAACGGCACCGAAAGCAGGACGACGAAAGGCAAAGACCATTTTTCGTACTGCGCCGACAAAATCAGGAAGATCATTATCAGGCCGAAAGCAAAGGCCTGCGTGCTGGCACCGCCGGCCAGTTTTTCCTGATAAGCCGAACCAATCCAGGACAGGGAGTAGTCGCTGCCCAGAACTTCGTCAGCAACCTCTTCCATGGCGGTAATCGCCTGACCGGAGCTGTAACCGGGTGCAGGGTCACCCATAATTTTGGCGGCCGGGAAAATGTTGAAGCGGTTAACGAGTTCCGGCCCGGTCACGCGCTCAACGCTTATCAGCGTGCTTATCGGAATCAGCTCGCCGGAATTGGACTTGACGTAGACGTAGCGCAAATCGTCCGGCGTGCGGCGGAAACGGTCTTCCGACTGGAGCGTGACGCGGAAGTTGCGCCCCAGATAAGTGAAGTCATTGACGTACATGCTGCCGAAAGTCGATTGCAGAACCGAATAAATCGCGTCAATTGAAACATTGAGTATACGCGCCTTTTCGCGGTCCAAATCAATGCGGTACTGCGGCGTGGAAACCGAAAAAGTAGTTTTGACGTTTTGCAGCGCCGGATTTTGCGCGGCAGCCTGGATAAACTCGTTGACCTTGTCCATCAGTTCGGCGGAGGTTTTGCCGGCACGGTTCTGGATATAGCCTTCAAAACCGCCGGTCATGCTCAGCCCCATAATCGGGGGCATGCTGAACGCATAGCCGATGCCTTCCGGGCGGCTCATGCCGATACGCGTAAAGACCTTGGACAACGTATCGGCCGAATTGGCAGCTCCCTGACGTTTGTCCCAGTCGGTAAGCGTGATGAAACTGATGCCCGAATAGGTATTCTGCGAAGAAGACAGAATATTGTAGCCGTTAATGGTCAGAATGTCGGCGACGTCCGGATTTTCGGCGACTTCGGCAGAAACGGCATCCGTAAACTTCTCCGTCCGCGGCAGCGACGAAGCCGGCGGCATATCATAAGCCATCAGCAGGTTGCCCATGTCTTCCATCGGCACCAGTCCGCCCGGCACAACCTTGAACAGAGCCAGAATGCACAAAATAACGCAGGCAAAACACAAAACGGCAATTTTGCGATAATGCAAAAACAGTTTGACACCGGCCAGATACCATTCGGTTACCTTCTCAAAAAAGACGTTAAACCAGCGGAAAAAACGCGCCGGTTCATGTCCTTCCTTATGCGGTTTGATTATCAGGGCGCAGAGAGACGGCGTCAGCGTCAGCGCGACCAGCGCCGAAATCAGCACCGAGACGGCAATCGTTACCGAGAACTGCTGATACATCACGCCGGTCATGCCGCCGAGGAAAGCAATCGGCAGAAAGACCGAAGACAAAACCAGCGCCACGGCGACAACCGGACCGGAAACCTCCTGCATGGCCTTAACCGCCGCTTCTTTCGGCGAAAGCCCCTCTTCGCTCATCAGACGTTCGACGTTTTCAAGCACGATAATCGCGTCGTCAACGACAATGCCGATGGCCAGAATGAGGCCGAACAAAGTCAGCAGATTGATTGAAAAACCAAGCAGATACATGCCGGCAAAAGCACCGATAATCGACACAGGCACCGCCAGAATCGGAATCAGCGTGGCTCGGAAATTCTGCAAAAACAGGTAAACGACCAGAATAACCAGAACGACGGCTTCAAAAAATGTATGAACCACCTCGTTAATCGAAACGTTGACGAACAATGTCGTATCATACGGAATATCGTAGACAATGCCGTCCGGGAAGCGTTTGGAAAGTTCTTCCATCTTGGATTTGACAAGTTCCGCCGTTTCCAGCGCATTGGCGCCCGGCTGCAGATATATTGCAAAGGCGATGCTGTCCTGTCCGTTGAACTTGGAAGCGACGCTGTAATCCTGCGCGCCAAGTTCAATACGGGCCACGTCTTTCAAACGAAGCATGGCGCCGCTGTCGTTGTTGCTTTTAAGAATGATATTGCCGAACTCCTTGGCATCGACCAGACGGCCCTTGGTGTTGACGCTGTAGGTATAAGGCTGATATTCGCCCATCGGCTGCTGGCCGAACTGGCCGGCGGCAAACTGGGAGTTCTGTTCCTGTACGGCGGCTATCACGTCCTGCGGCGTCAGATTATAGTCAGCCAGCTTGTCGGGGCTGAGCCAGATGCGCATCGAATAGTCCTGCGAAGCAAACAACGAAGCGTCGCCGACGCCCCTGATACGTTTGATTTCATCCAGAACATTCAGCAGCGCGTAGTTCGAGACATAAACCGTATCATAACGGTCGGAGGTCGAACGCATGGTAACAATCTGCAAGATGGAGTTTGACTTCTGTTTGACGGTCACGCCCTGCTTGACGACTTCGGCCGGCAGTTTGGCGGTGGCGGCCTGAACCTTGTTGTTGACGTCGATGGTCGCCTGATCGGGATCGGTACCGATGTCAAAAACGACGCCGATGGTCAGATAGCCGCTGGAGGTGGCGCTTGAGTACATGTAAATCATGTTCTTGACGCCGTTGACTTCCTGCTCTATCGGCGCGGCGACCGTATCGGCCAAAACCTCGGCCGTGGCGCCGGGATAAGTCGCCGAAATCTGAATTTCGGTCGGAACGATGTCCGGATACTGTTCAACCGGCAGAGCCTGCATTGAAACCAGACCGGCCAGAACGATAACCAGCGAAATGACCGTCGCAAAAATCGGACGATTAATGAAAAACTTTGAGAACATGACCGCTCCTATCTGTTAGCCGGCGATAAAATCATCGTATTCCGTACGGGTCAGGACCTTGTCGGTATAAACTCCGGCGTCGGCCGAGTTTCCGTCGTCTTCCGTTTCAGTGACATCTTCGTCCGCGGGAATTTCTTCAAGAACAATAACATTTGTTTCTTCGGCCGGTTCAGCTTCTTCTACGGCAAGAACGCCGTCGTCGACGGTTTCAGGCGCCGCAGACTTTTCGGTAACGTAAGAACGCACGTCATCTATGGCCGACGGCACGGTTTCCGTCACGGGTTTGGTTTCCGCGGGCGCGGTTTCAACCGGAACTTCGGGAACCGGAAGCTCCTTTATTTCGGCTTTAGCCGGTGCTCCCGGGCGAACTTTCATAATACCGTTGACAATAACCGTATCCCCCGGATTCAAGCCCTTGTCGATAATCCAGCTGCCGTCGGGGGTAGTCAAACCGACCTGAACCGGAACCGCTTCGACAATGCCCTGAGAGTTGATGCGGTAAACGACCGAACCGTTCGGCCCCTGCATAACCGCCTCCTGAGGAACGACAATAGCGTCTTTGCGGATAAGGCCTTCAAGAACCAGGCGGACAAACTGTCCGGGCACCAGTTTGCTTTCCGGATTGGGAAAAACGGCCCGGAGTTTCAGCGTGCCGGTCGTTTCGTCAATGCTCGGATTGACAAAGTTGATTTCGCCGTCATAACCGTAAGTTTCGCCGCTGCCGTATCTGACTTTGGCGTAAACGGTTTTGGAATGGCGGGGGTTGACAATCAGCCCCTGCTCGACCATGGAACCGAGTTTGAAAATTTCGTTTTCGGAAGCCGAGAAGATAACATAGGCGGGATCAAGCTGAGTTATGGTCGTCATCGGGGCATTGACGGCAATCAGGGAGCCTTCACTCTGGGTTTCCATGCTGGTAATGCCGCTGATAGGCGCGCGCACCGTGGTATAATTAAGATTGAGCTGCGCCGATTTGACCTTGGCTTCGGCCAGAGCGGTGCTGGCTTTCAGGGCGTCAAGATTTGCCCGCGCCTCGTCGCGCGACTTTTCGCTGACAATGCGTTCCTTAAAGAGTTTGGATATACGCTCCCACTGGGTTTCGGCTGCTTTGAGATTAGCCTCGTTCTGCGAAAGCTCGGCCTTAGCCTGCAAAAGTTCGACCTCAAAAGGTTCAGGGTCTATCTGAAACAGCACGTCGCCTTCCCTGACTTTTGAACCTTCGACATAGTTGCGCTTGAGCAAGATACCGCCGACACGGGCACGGACTTCGGTTTCTTTCGAACCCTGGACGCGAGCCGCATATTCAAAGCTCAGCGGAATTTCGTGCGGAACGGCCTTAACGGCCTGTACGACGGGCGCCGAAGAAGACGCCGCGGCTCCCTGCCGGTTTTCCTCATCCTTGCAGGCAGCCAATGTCAAAAGGCCGCGCCTATAGCCAAAAACTTATACCTGGATAACATGTTTCTTCCCCGAATTATTAAATTTTACATAAAAAAAATACTCTAATTTGAAGAAAATACAATACTAATCCGATTGTGTGGATATGTCTGAATGTTTTAAACCCCGGGCGTTGAAAAAGCAAATCCAGAGACTAGTTTTAACAATGCATAATCTTTCTAGCAAAATCTTATACAATAAAAATTTTCAAGGAGAATTATAATGACTGAAGGTGTACGCTATCCTACTTTTGCTTTTATTACCGGCGGCGTCGGTCAGGCTGACGAGGGCATTCCGCCCCAGCCGTTTGAAACCTTCTGCTATGACTCGGCTCTGATGCAGGCAAAAATCGAAAACTTCAACGTTGTTCCCTATACTTCCGTTCTGCCGAAAGAGCTGTTCGGCAAAATCGTTCCGCTGAACGACCAGATTGTCAAACAGTTTAAGCACGGCGCGGTTCTGGAAGTCATTATGGCCGGCAACGGCGCCAGCCGCGACAACCACAAGGCCATTGCCACCGGTCTGGGCGTTTGCTGGGGCAAGGACAAAAACGGCGAACTCATCGGCGGATGGGCTGCCGAATACGTCGAATATTTCGACACCTTCATCGACGACGAAATTGCCAGAGGCCATGCCGAAATGTGGCTGAACAAATCGCTGCAGCACGAACTTGACATCCGCGGCGTCGAAAAACATTCCGACTTCCAGCTGTGGCACAACTACATCAACATTACCCAGCAGTTCGGCTACAGTCTGACGGCCCTGGGCTTCCTGAACTTCGAACACGCCGAACCGGCCAAAGCGTAGCCTCAGGAAACGCCTTACCGCTAAAAACAAGGCAGAGCAGAAATTTCTCTGCTCCGCCTAATTGTTTAAGAAATGTCCGATAACAATTTGAGGAAAAAACAATGGCTGACAAAATAATCAATCCCGCTGCGGCGTCCTCCGCAGCCTCCGGGAAGCCAAAATCGGGCCTCGGCGTTCTGGCGCTGGCCAGTATCGTCATCAGCTCGATGATCGGCGGCGGCATCTATTCGCTGCCGCAAAACATGGCTGCCGGAGCTTCTGCCGGAGCCGTCCTTCTGGCATGGGTCATTACCGGGTTCGGCGTCTTTTTCATCGCCAACACCTTTCGTATTCTTTCAACCGTCAAACCGGACCTGACGGCCGGTATTTACATGTACAGCCGCGAGGGCTTCGGCCCGTATGTCGGTTTTACCATCGGCTGGTCCTACTGGCTTTGCCAAATCTGCGGCAACGTCGGTTATGCCGTGATTACCATGGACGCCCTCAACTATTTCTTTCCGCCTTATTTCGCGGGCGGAAACAATCTGCTGTCGATTATCGGCGGTTCCGTGCTCATCTGGGGCTTCAACTTTTTGGTTCTGCGCGGCATCAAACAGGCGACGGTCATCAACATCATCGGTACGATTGCCAAAATCGTTCCGCTGATTTTGTTCATTCTGATTCTGCTGTTTGTCTTCCAGTTTTCGAAGTTTGACTTTAACTTCTGGGGCGAACAGATTGCCACCAGGGCAAAACTCGGCGGCCTTTCCGCTCAGATCAAGAGCACAATGCTGGTTACGCTGTGGGCCTTTATCGGCATTGAGGGCGCAGTCGTCATGTCCAAACACGCCTCCAGCCCGAAGGCCGTCGGACGCGCTACGGTGCTCGGTTTTCTGGGCTGTCTGATTATCTATATTCTGCTGTCGCTGCTGCCCTTCGGTTATATGACGCAAGCCGAACTGGCCGCCATTCCGAATCCCTCGACAGCCGGCGTTTTGGAAAAAATCGTCGGCCCCTGGGGCGCATGGCTGATGAACATCGGCCTGCTGGTTTCGGTTCTGACCAGCTGGCTGGCCTGGACGATGGTTACGGCGCAGATTCCGCAGGCTGCCGCCCAAAACGGCACATTCCCGAAAGAATTTGCCGCCGAGAACGAAAATCAGGCGCCGTCGGTTTCGCTGTGGGTAACCAGCGCGCTGATGCAGCTGTTTATTCTGCTGGTTTACTTTTCCAACAACGCATGGAACACCATGCTGAGCATTACCAGCGTTATGGTGCTGCCGGCATATTTCTCAAGCTGCGCCTACTTGTGGAAAGTCTGCGAAGACGGCGAATATCCGAACGGAATTTATATCCGTCGTTCAGCCGCCCTGTTTTCGGCAATCATCGGTTCGATTTATGCCCTGTGGCTGATTTATGCCGCCGGACTGAATTATCTGCTGATGGCCGTTATCTTTATGGCGCTGGGCATTCCGGTTTACATGTGGGCACGGCATCAGGTTGCGCCGAACCAGCGCACGTTCACGACCGGCGAAGCGGTTATCGCCGCCTTTCTCATCGTGATTGCGCTGTGGGCAATCTACGCGCTGTCGCACGGCATTGTAGCCATGAACTAAAGCCTTATTTAAAAATGCGAAGCGGTTCGATGTCTAAAGACAACCGAACCGCTTTTTTCGCGTTTAACAATTAACGGTTATGAAGCTCACGCAGAAAATCTTCCAGCTCTTCATAATCAATTTTTTTGTCGGCTTTCCAGCAGCAAACCATATTGGCGCCGCAGCCAAACTTACGGATAATTTTCGCTATGGCAAGAACACTGCCGTAATATATCGGCTCAATGTCGCCATTGCGAAATTTAATAAACACGGGCAAAGACTTTGAGTACTTTACCTTTGTCTGAACAACGCCCGGAACATCCGTGCGATTGTTTACCGTAACCACCAGCATCGTGCCGGCAAAACCTGCACTGTAACCCTTTGCGGTCAGTGCTTCAATTAATTCTACCTGATTCATAACTTAAAATTTTAGGCCAAATTCAGCTGCAAATTCGAGCTGTTTCCGGGTAATTGTGTTAATCTGTTCTTTCTGCATGTCCGGCAGGTGTTTTTTGAGACCGGCCAATAAGTAAACATACTGGCAGATTTCGCGCAAACCCATTTTGCCGTTTTTAATGCGGTAGTGTTTTGCCATATAGGCCGCGGCTTCCTTCACTTCGTCGGAAACATCAAACTCAAGCGGAAGCTGAAAAGTTCCAGCATATTTGACACAGCGGTCATAAATGCTGGCCAGCTCGTGAAACATCATCTGACAATTGCCGACGCGTTTGCCGTTCATCCAACAGCAGGCTTCTTCCAAAGTTTCGTCAATCACATAGTAATAATCCTTTGGTGTTTTTATCATTTCGGGATTATATTCGTGATGATACTTTTGGCTCATTTGCTTTGCCATTTGCCCGGCAATCTGTTTTTTGAACGTCCGTTCCCAGCGCAAGGATAAGCGTTTGGTTACGGCAAAAACAATGTCGCCCAATTCTTTTACCATTTGTGATGCCACGTCGCGGACATTTTCGCCGCTGTTTTTTCCCCTGTCGAGAATAACAATGTTTTCCATCGGCACGCCCAGGTCGATACAGAACTCGGCGAGGCGCATTCCTTCCGTATAAAAGACAACGTCTTTTTGCTTCAGATGTCTGGAAAGAAGCCCTATGCCGCCGATGCATAAAACCTGCGGGTTTTGGCCTTCAGCAACAGCCTTATGATACAACCATGCCGCATAAACAGCCGATTTCGGGTCATCGTCTATGCAAGCCACATATTTCACACCAGCCAACTTGCCCTCTTTGTCGAAGCAGTCGGTCTTCAAACACAAATTTTCATGAATCAAAGTGGCGTAATGCCAAATCAATTCTCTTTTTTTCTTGTTCATAACTGTATTATTAAAGGGTTTATAAATTCGAAATCAAGAAAAACTGCAGGCATTATGTAAGATAAAAATTAAAAATGTAATACAAAAGCCTACAATTATACTGAAATATGAGAGTCAATGTACCCCTATTTTGGCAAAATTGCAAGCATTTTGTCTAAAAAAATTATAAAAGGTTATTTTCAGCAAAATATTTCCATAGCGGGGCCAAATGCGTGGCCTGTTTTACGGCGCCGGACACAAGAAGTTCCCGCACCTCATCCAGCGTCAGAAGATGAATTCTGACATCTTCGGTTGCGTCCTGATGCACTTTGCCGACCGATTCAACATCTTCGGCCAGAAAACAATGCGTCAGATTGTCCGTGGTTGACGGATTGGCTGAAATGACCATATATTCGCGCCAGCGGCCGCCGCCGAAACCGGTTTCCTCCAACAATTCGGACGGGCTGCCGCTTCCATGTTCCTATCGCTCTTTTCGCTGACGCCGGCGCAGAGTTCATAATCATTTCTTTTAAGTCCCGGACGGTATTGGCTGACAAAGACAAACTTCCCGTCTTTGGTTATTGCCAGCGTGTTGACCCAATCCGGGTATTCGAGAATATAATATTCGGGAACAATTCTTCCGTCCGGAAGCTCATAGCTGTCGCGGCGGACTGTCAGCCACGGACGATTGAACAAATATTCGCTGGAGAGCGTTTTCCATTTATCCTGTTTAAGCATCTGCATCTTAGCCTCCTTATTGCGGAAAGCGTAACAAAGATACTTTTACAAAAGATTAATGCCGTTGATTCTGGACAAAAAATGTGATAAATTGGCGTTATGGTAAATTTTATACGATACTGAAATGAATGAAACCAAACTGCTGAATGACGGCATTGCCGCTCTTGAAAACAAAATCGTGACCGTGCGGGAACTGTGTGAAAAGCAGGTTCTGCTGTTTTATCGCGACGAACTGCGAAGACTTCGCCCCTGTCCGGAAAACGAACAGTTTCAGCGGCCGGGCAAAGGCATTGGCGGCCACGGCGACAAAATGGTGTTTCAAAAACTGGTCTGCCGCGACAAAGCAGACCGTCCGATTAAGGAAAACGGCTGTCTGAAGACCAAAATCTGCGCCTTTGAAAACATAGAAACTTATGTCGATTTCATTGTCAACGGCAAAACGCCGCAGCGAAAACCACTGGCTTTTTATAACGGTATGACCATGGAAGAATATATAAACATTCAAACAAGCGCCAACATTTACGGCAGCCGTTCTTATTAAACGAAACCCCGCCTGATGGGCGGGGTTGTTTTTTTCGTTCAAAGAAGAAAACTATTCGACGTCTTCGGCGGCGTCAGGCTCGCTGACGGCGTCACTCAACGCCTCGTCGAGTTCAGAAACGCTTTCGCCCAGAACTTCGCTTCCGGTTTCTTCCTCCAGTTCCTCATCGTCGCCGGCATCGGCATCAAGCCAGGTAACGGAAACGACACGTTCATCATCGGCGGTGCGGAAGAGAATAACGCCCTGCGTCTTGCGGCCGGCAATACGGATATCCTTAACCGGCATGCGAATCAGTTTGCCGCCGTCAGTAACCATCATAATCTGGTTATCGTCCTCAATCGGGAAGGAGCTGACGATTTCCTTGTTGCGGGCAGACATCTCCATATTGGCAATGCCCTGTCCGCCGCGGCCGGTGGTGCGATATTCGTACGAAGAGGTACGCTTGCCGTAACCAGTGGAAGTAACGGAAAGAATAAACTGTTCTTTCTCTTTCATTTCTCTGTAGAGTTCCGGCGTCAGCACGCTGAGCTCAAAACCGGTTTCTTCTACGGAAACCTCGCAATCACCGCCTCTTTCGGCCTGAATGCGTTTGGCCGCCGAAGAAATGCGGGCATATTCGTCGCGCTGTTCGGAAGTGGCGTCGCTGTGGTTCAAAATGGACATGGAAACAACCTCGTCGCCGTCAGCCAGCTTGATGCCGCGAACGCCGGTCGAGTTGCGGCCGACGAAAACGCGAACTTCGGTAACCGGGAAGCGGATACATTTACCGCTGCGGGCCGCCAGCATAATGTCGTTTTCTTCGGTACAGATACGAACGTTAATCAGCTTATCGCCCTCGTCAAGCTTCATGGCGATTTTGCCGTTGCTCTGAACATTGACAAAATCCATCAGCGAGTTGCGGCGAACATTGCCCTGCGAAGTGGCAAACATGATGGAGAGATCCTTGCACTCTTCTTCGTTTTCCGGCAATTTCATAATCGTGGTAATGGTTTCGCCTTCGTCAAGCGGCAACAGGTTGATGAAAGGCTTGCCCTTGGAAGTCGGCGAGCCGAGAGGCAGTTTGTAAACCTTCATCTTGTAAACAAGCCCCTTGGACGAGAAGAACAAGACTGGCGTGTGCGTTGAAGCCACGAACAGACGGGTAACAAAGTCTTCGTCCTTGGTCGCCATGCCCGACTTGCCCTTGCCGCCGCGTTTCTGCGCCTTGTAGGCGTTCAGCGGCACGCGTTTGATATAGCCGGCTTCGGTAACGGTAACAACCATTTCCTCACGCTGAATAAGCGATTCAATATCGGTGTCATATTCGATATCTTCAATCTTGGTACGGCGCGGCGTTGCATATTCGTCCTTGATGGCAACCAGTTCGTCACGCATAATGCCGTAGAGTTTTTCGCGGCTGGAAAGGATTGACAGATATTCCTTAATGTCTTCGCCGATGGTCATCAGTTCTTCGTGAATCTTGTCGCGTTCCAGACCGGTTAAACGCTGGAGTTTCAAATCCAGAATGGCTTTAGCCTGAGTTTCGGACAAACGATAAAGGCCGTTTTCAACCTTACGGTCAGGCTCGTCAATCAACTGTACCAGCAGTTCGATGTCGCGCGCCGGCCAGGCTTTGGCCAACAAGGCGTCTTTGGCGTCCTGCGGATTCGGCGAGGTACGGATTAATTCAATAACCGGGTCAAGGTTTTCAACCGCAAGAGCCAGACCGACCAAAGTATGGGCACGGTCGCGGGCTTTGTTCAGCTCGTAAATGGTACGGCGGCGGATTACTTCTTCGCGGAACTCGATAAACGCGGCAATGATGTCCTTAAGGTTCATCATCATCGGACGGCCGCCGTTGATTGCCAGCATATTCATACCGAAGCTGGTTTGCAGCGGCGTATATTTATAGAGCTGATTTAAAACGACGTCGGCCTGAAAATCGCGTTTGACTTCAATAACGACACGCACGCCCTGACGGTCGGATTCGTCGCGGATGTCGGAAATGCCTTCCAGCTTTTTGTCCTTGACCAGTTCGGCAATGCGCGAAACCAGCGCGGCTTTGTTAACCTGATAGGGAATTTCGTGGACAATAATCGCTTCCTTGTCCTTATGCAGTTCTTCAATCGTGCATTTGGCGCGCATCATAATCGAACCGCGGCCGGTATAATAAGCCGATTTTGCACCGCTGTAGCCCAGAATCATACCGCCGGTCGGAAAGTCAGGACCCGGCACGATGGAGATAAGGTCGTCAATACTGATGTCCGGATTGTCGATGTAAGCGCAGCAGGCGGTAACGACTTCGCCGAGGTTGTGCGGCGGAATGTTGGTGGCCATACCGACGGCAATACCGTTGGCGCCGTTAATCAGCAGGTTCGGATAACGCGCGGGCAAAACCGTCGGTTCCTGAACGGTTTCGTCATAGTTCGGCATAAAATCGACGGTTTCCTTGTCGATATCTTCAATCAGCGCGTGAGCCACCTTTTCCAGACGGGCTTCGGTATAACGCATGGCCGCGGCAGAGTCACCGTCCATCGAACCGAAGTTGCCCTGTCCGTCTACCAGCGGCAGACGCATGGAGAACGGCTGTGCCATACGAACCATGGCATCGTAAACCGAGCTGTCGCCGTGCGGGTGGTATTTACCGAGCACATCGCCGACGATACGGGCGGATTTGCGATACGGACGGTTATAGTCATAACCGTTTTCATACATGGAATAAATAATGCGGCGGTGTACCGGTTTCAGGCCGTCGCGGACATCCGGCAGCGCGCGCGAAACGATGACGCTCATGGCATAGTCGAGGTAAGAGCGGCGCATTTCCTCGGTAATCGAAATAGGCGAAATGTCTTCGCCGTTTTCCTTTACCGTCACAATCTGATTGTCTAATTCATTATCGATTTCATCAGTCACTTTAATTGTACCTTTCTGTTTTAAACTGCCGTAACTATAGCAAAAATACATTTCGACCGCTAACGAATAATCCGACTTATGAACACCCTTTTCGTTTCTACGGGCAAAAAAACGGCCTTAAAATCGATTTTTGCCGAAACTGTATTTTTAAAAGTTAACAGTGCATAAAAAAATAAGGCTCTTTTGGCAAAGAAACCTTATTTTGGCGGTCAGCGCTCCAATTCGTACCCGTTCGGTTCCTGTCCGGCGAGCAGAATGGTAAGCGAATTGTAAAACAGATTGCTGTTTTTGAGCCGGCTGAACAAAAGTTCGCACAACCCCAGTCCCGGACGAAAATATTCCGTCGTTTCGGACTGCGGCGCAAGACTGGCGCACAACGGCCGCAGCGGATTATCCAACGGCGACGGCAGCTGCAAAAGGGCCAAACGGTCTTTAACCAGCTGCCGGTTACGGTAACAGGCATTAGCCGGTTCCGACCAAAAACGGCATAACGGCGGTTCAGGCTGTTCAATCAGCCGTTCTTTCGGCGGGATAAGCCCCTGCTCCATTTTGCCGGACAGATTTTCATAACAGAGCAGCATATAGAAATCCGCACCCAGCATCATGCCCTTGACTGCGTCTCCGCCGCCGGGTTTCGGAACGTCTGCCGCATAATAGCTTCCGTCAAAATTCAACCTCCGGCCGCCGGATGCGGTCAGGGTTTCGTGCAGTTCGACCTTGCGGACATCAGACACAATCGCGCCGCCGAAAGTGATAAAATCGCCGATTTTGAAAGTTTTCATTTTCATAATTGTAGAAGATTAAAATGATACATTCAGATAAATATAAATAAAAAGCGGCTCAAATTAGCATCGGAGCCGGCTTTTGTCAATTCAATAAAAAAGCGCCCCAAAGAGCGCTTTTCGCATAATTTTCGTTTAGAACGGAATATCGTCGTCCAAATCCGCCGGAGCGGCTGCCGGGGCTGCGTCCCAGCCGTTGGAAGAAGAGCCGGAAAAAACATCGTTGCCGCCGGCCGGCACACCGTCGCCTCTGCCGTCCAGCATGACCAGATTGCCGCTGAAGTTTTGCAGAACAACTTCGGTCGTGTATCTTTCCTGACCGTTGTTGTCTTCCCATTTGCGGGTCTGGAGCTGTCCTTCCAGATAAACTTTGGAACCTTTGCGGAGATATCTCTCGGCGACGTCGGCAAGCTGCGAGTTGAAAATAACCACGCGATGCCACTCGGTTCTTTCCTTTCTTTCGCCGGAAACCTTGTCTTTCCAGCTGTCAGAGGTAGCGATGTTCAGATTGACGATTTTGGTGCCGCTGGCCGTGTTGCTGACTTTGGGGTCAGCACCCAGGTTACCGACTAAAATGACTTTATTAATGCTTCCAGCCATGGTTGAATTTACCTTATTACTAATTAAAAACTGAGGTAAATATACAATGAAAAAAACGAGATTGAAACTAAAATCAATAGACCTGTGTATATTCGCCGGACTGAAGCTGATAGATGCCGTAATTGATTGAATTCTGCGGATTTCCGTTGTTAAACATGGTTTCGCCCCAGCCAGTGTCGACTGACTGGCTGTTTAAAACCGAAGCCAACTTGTTGTAAGAAAACGAATCGGCCTTTTCAACCAGTTCTTCCCAGAGTTTGACCGCCGAATAGCCGTAAACGGACAGCCCTTCAGGCTCAACGCCGAGCAGACGGAGTTTGACAAGCGTCTCGGCAAAATTCGGATTATCTTTCAGCGACGGCAGTGCGATGAAATACGAACCTTCGGCCAAATCGCCCATAATTCTGTTGAAATCGTCCTGAGCCTGATATTTGTTGGTAAAAATTACAAAGTCCTTTTTTTCCGATTTCAGTTCTTTGGACAGTTTGGCAATGCTGCGCGACTTGCCCAGAATATAGGCCAAATCGATATTGTTTTTGAAAATGGCGTCAGCCAGACGGCCGTAGTTCTGATTATAGGTTTCAAAACTGAACGCGCGCAGCTTGTCGGCATCGCCCTCCTTGCGGAACTCGCCCTGAATGGCAGCGGCAATTTCGACGATTTCGCGGTTGTTGCTGTCATAAACCAGCGCGACGCGTTTGTCGGCAAAATTGTTTTTGTAATAGTTGTAAAAGTCTTTGCCCTGCCGATCCTTGTAACCGACCATTTTGACCAGCCCCTTGTGGTTTTTGGTGGCTTCGCGCGCGGAAATGGTCGTGGGAATAATCTGAAAAATGTTTGCCTTGGCATAAATGGCGGCTACTTCGTCGAAAGCGTTGTCGCAATACGGCCCGATAACCAGCGACATTTTGTCTTTGGGCGAAGTGTTGACGGCCATCATCTGCGCAGTAGAAACTGCCAGACGGTCGTCACATTGGTCATCGACGGTAATCAGATTGATTTTTTCGCCGTTAAGCCCGCCGCGGGCGTTGATGTCTTCAACCGCAATGCGGACACCGGAAATAATCTCGTCGCCGAAACTTTTATATTCTCCGGCTTTCGGAGCAATGACGGCGACATTTACGTCCGCCGAAGCCGCAGCAGGCAGCAACAAACTCAGGACTGAGATTATTTTCAAAAAGGTTTTAGACATAAAATCAAATTCTTATTGTTCAAACAACGCGGTTATCATAGCCAAATTATCGCAAAATGCAACAAAATTTTATTTGCCTTTATTCAGAGGATTAACTATATTATGCAGGTTTGAAGAGAGGACAAAATGGCAGACGAAAAATATATTGAAATCAAAGGCGCCAGAGAGCACAACCTTAAAAACATAGACATAAGCATTCCCAAAGACAAACTGACGGTCATTACCGGGCTTTCGGGCTCGGGGAAGTCTTCGCTGGCTTTCGACACGATTTACGCCGAGGGGCAGCGCCGTTATGTGGAGAGCCTTTCCGCCTATGCGCGCCAGTTTCTGGAGCTGATGAAGAAACCGGACGTCGACTCTATCGAAGGACTGTCGCCGGCCATTTCCATTGAACAGAAAACCACTTCTCACAATCCCCGTTCAACCGTCGGCACGGTTACGGAAATTTACGATTACATGCGCCTGTTGTGGGCACGCGCCGGCACGCCCTATTCGCCGGCAACCGGCCTGCCCATCGAATCACAGACCGTATCGCAAATGGTCGACCGGATTTTGGAAATGCCTCTCGGCACCCGGCTTCTGCTGCTCTCACCGATTGCCCGCGGCAAAAAGGCGAATTCAAAAAAGAATTCGAATCTTTGCAAAAACAAGGGTATCAACGCCTGAAAATCGACGGCGAAATCTATACGGTGGAAGAACTCCCCTCTCTGAGCAAAACCATCAAGCATGACATTGAGGTCGTCATTGACCGCATTGTCGTCAAAGAAGGCATTGCCGACCGTTTGTCACAATCCCTAGAAACCGCTCTGAAGCTCAGCAACGGCATTGTTTATGCCGAAAACGCCGATAACGGCGAGCGGACGATTTTCTCCTCCAAATTCGCCTGTCCGGTTTCCGGTTTTACAATTGAAGAAATCGAACCGCGGCTGTTTTCCTTCAACAATCCGTTCGGTGCCTGCCCGCACTGTGATGGCATCGGCGCAAAACTTTACATGGATCCGGACCTGATTGTGCCAAACCCGAACCTGTCGCTTTCGCAGGGCGCCATTGCGCCGTGGAATACCGGCCGGTCGTCCTTTTACAGCCAGACAATCAATTCGCTGTGCCAGTTTCTGGACATTTCGCCGTCAACAAAATGGAAGGACATTCCGGAAGAAGCCCGGAAAATCATCATGTACGGTTCAGGCAACGTCTGCGTGCCGATGTATTATTCGCGATTTGTGACCGACAAGCCGTTTGAGGGCGTTGTTCCCAACATGGAACGGCGTTTTCTGGAAACGGATTCCGCATGGATACGCGAAGAGTTTTCCAAATACCAGTCGGCGGCACCCTGCGAATTTTGCGGCGGCAAACGCCTGAAACCGGAAGCACTGGCCGTCAAAGTCAACGGACTGGACATTATGGAAGCGGCCGACATGTCCATCAAAAAGGCCCGGGACTGGTTCGCCGGCACAGAGGAAAAACTTTCGCCGAAGAAAGCGGAAATCGCCCATAAAATCATTAAGGAAATTGTCGAGCGTTTGAGTTTTCTGAACAACGTCGGTCTGGATTATCTGTCGCTTAACCGCCAGTCCGGCACGCTTTCCGGCGGCGAATCGCAGCGCATTCGCCTGGCGTCGCAAATCGGCTCAGGACTGACCGGCGTCATGTATGTTCTTGATGAACCATCTATCGGCCTGCATCAACGCGACAACGACCGGCTGCTGGAAACGCTTACCCGTCTGCGCGACATCGGCAATACGGTCATTGTGGTCGAACATGACGAAGACGCCATCCTCGCCGCCGATTATCTGGTTGACATGGGCCCCGGCGCCGGAGAAGAAGGCGGCAATGTCATGGCAAAAGGCACTGTGGCAGAAGTGCTGCAAAACCAACAGTCTGACCGCGCAGTATCTGAACGGCGTAAAAGCAATTGAAGTTCCGGCCGCACGGCGCAAAGGCAACGGCAAATTCATCGGACTGAAAGGCGCCAGAACCAACAACCTAAAGAACGTCGACGTCAAGATCCCGCTCGGCACCCTTACCTGCATTACCGGCGTCTCCGGCGGCGGAAAATCGTCGCTGATTCTGGAAACGCTGTTTAAGGGCTTAAACAAGGAAATCAACGGCAGCCGCGAACCGGCCGGAAAATACGACGAACTCGTCGGCGTCGAAAACATTGACAAGATTATCGACATAGACCAGTCGCCAATCGGTCGGACGCCGCGTTCCAATCCAGCCACTTATACGGGCCTGTTTACCCATATCCGCGACTGGTTTGCCAACCTGCCGGAAGCCAAAGCCCGCGGCTATACGGCCGGACGCTTTTCGTTCAACGTGGCCGGCGGACGCTGCGAAGCCTGCAAAGGCGACGGCGTTACCAAAATCGAAATGCACTTTCTTCCTGACGTTTATGTTGAATGCGACGTCTGCAAAGGCAAACGTTTTAACCGCGAAACGCTGGAAGTCAAATTTAAGGACAAATCCATTGCCGACGTTCTGGACATGACGGTTGACGAAGCCTATGCCTTTTTTGACGCCATTCCGTCAATTAAAAACCGTTTGGAGCTGCTGCGCAAAGTCGGTCTCGGATATATTCACCTCGGTCAGCAGGCAACAACCCTTTCCGGCGGCGAAGCCCAGCGAATCAAGTTGTCCAAGGAACTGTCCAGGCGCGCAACCGGCAAGACGCTGTATATTCTCGACGAGCCGACGACCGGCCTGCATTTTGAAGACATCAACCGCCTGCTGAAAGTTTTGCACACGCTGGTCGATCAGGGAAACTCGGTCATCGTCATCGAGCATAACCTGGACGTCATCAAAACCGCCGACTATATCATAGACCTCGGCCCAGAGGGCGGCGACGGCGGCGGCAAAATCATTGCCAAGGGTACTCCGGAAGAAGTCGCCAAATCAAAATAAGCTATACGGCAAAATATTTGAAAGAAAAATTATAGTTTTTTTTGTTTTCCGATTGATTCTTAAACAAAAATTAAGAATGAAAAGGTTATGGTAAAGCTATGTTTCAATGATTATTCTGTGCTTATGATGTTTATGAGTTTTCGGTCTGCCGTTGCTTGTTTTTGCACGTATAATCCCACTTTTTCGGAATATTAACTTTAATAAACAACATACTATGAATACCGTGCTTATTTCCGCTCTGGCTGTTTTAACGGTCTTTGCGGTTTACAAAAAGGTTCCGCTTTACGGATTTTACAGCATGCCGACCTGTATTTCGGTTTTGCTGATGGCTGTTATTTCTTTTGCCGGTTTAGCCCTCAATACGGCATTAAATGTTTACAGCCTGATTTTCGGGTTTGGTCTGGCGGCTGCTCTTATCTGCTGTTACGGCGTAAAATCGCGTTATCCGTTCAAAATCAAACAGACTGTTTGCAAACTCTGATGAAAACACCCTATTTGCCGGCCGCAAATGGGGTTTTTTTTTGCCAAAAATAAAAGCGGATTCAATAATAGTTGACTTTTGTCCTGCGCCGCGTTATATTATAACTGTGGTGTATTAAAGTGATGAAGTCTCTTTTTGAGAAATTTCCGTCTTTTTTGGTGCACCCGTATATTAACGCAGGTTTCGGTCTTTTTATTGTTTGAGGTGTACCATGTCTTATTCTCGTTGCTTATCTTTATCGGCCTTATTAGCTTCAACTTTTATTACGCCGGTAACGGCCATGAATTTGACGCCGGTTTCCTCTGACAATAACGCTATACTTGAATACACACATACATACACACCTGTTCCGGAACCTGCATCTTCTTTTGCCGACATGTCGCGTTCTTATCAAACCGCAGGCATCTGCTTTCTCGGCGTCGGCGACTGTGACCCCAACGTCGGTTTTGCTTCATCTGGCAGTTCAAGCGGCGGCAATGACGATTATACCGTCGATACCTCTAACCAATGTCTGAACGAAGGCTTTTCCAAGCAGAACTGCAACAGCCTCCAAACAATCGATACCCCTTGCCCATACAATGCCGCCTACGGCAAAGGCTGCAAATGCGCATCTAATCTGGTAAGCTGTCCGGCCGGACAGGTCGGCGTCGGCGACAGCTGCGGCGGGCAGTATACCTCCTGCAAATGTGACCCGGCTCTGGTCAGCTGCGCGTCAAATCAGATCGGACAAGGAGCCAGCTGCGGCGGAAAGTATCAGTCCTGCGTCTGCAAGAGCGAATATATATACAATTCTTCCAACTGTACCTCGCCGCGTTCGGTATCGGGAGCCGGTTGCGGGGGCAAATACACCGGCTGTTCCTGTCCGTCGGGCGTAAGTTCGGGAAGCTACGGCTGCGAAACCTATTATCCTTCGCCCTGCTCTTCGGTCTGCAAGAAAGCCTATGCCGACAACTGCCGAAACCGCACGGCCGTATCGACGCCTTACGGCTGCGCCGAATACTGGGCCGACTGTTCCAGCAAATGCAAAACTAAATACAACGACAACTGCCGCAACCGGACTGCGGCAAACTGTTCTTACGGCTGCCAGTCCTATTGGAGCGACTGTGCTTCTAAATGTCAAACCTGTTACGCCGATAACTGCCGAAACAGAACGGCGGCAACTTGCTCCTACGGCTGTCAGGCCAACTGGAGTGACTGTGCTTCTAAATGTCAAACCTGTTATGCCGATAACTGTCACAACCGTACAGCGGCAACTTGCTCCTACGGCTGTCAGGCTAACTGGGGCGACTGTTCAACTAAGTGCCAAACCTGTTATGCCGATAACTGCCGAAACAGAACAGCCGTCAGCACACCGCACGGCTGCGCCAAATATTGGGACGACTGTTCAAGCAAATGCCAGATTGCTTTCGGCCCGGCGTGTGAAATCGGCGACATCTACTATGACGACGGAACCTGTGTCGCTTCTGCTTATCATGCCACAGACAAAAACGTTCTCGGAATTGTCGTCCATACGACAGACAATGGCAAACATGGTCAAATTATGGCACCGTGGCCGATTGATACGAATGGTAATAAAACCAGCAGCAACTCAACGACCATGGCTTGGGGCGGTTACACAGATATTTCAAGCTTACCGAACTTATCACACTCCGAAGCATCAACGGACTATGACAGCTGCGGCAACACGAACAAAATTGTTGCGCAGGGTAGTGCGAGTACTTATCCGGCCGCCTGGGCGACGCGGAAATATGCGCCGACGTCGACGACCAATGGTAAGTGGTGTCTGCCGGCAGCTGGTATTTTAATAAATATTCAGAAAAACCGGAGTGCGATTAGCACCGCAGTTAGTAAGGTTGGTGGCGCTTCAAACTTGCTCAACTATTGGGTGTGGTCTTCCTCGGAGAGGACATACTACGCCGCGTGGGGTGCTTACCTTTATCACAGCTATTTGTCCAACGGCAGCTATAAGGACAACACTAACCTTTATGTTCTTCCGGTGCTGGAATTCTAAACTTCGACTTCAAAATACTCACAGTTGGCAAAGCGGCGCTCGGCTTTGAAAAAATGATAATACAGATTAAACATCAGAGCGCCGTGAGTGGCAACGCCGGCAACCGGATACGGGCAATCCGCCTTAATTTTCATCAGGGCATTCAATCCCCGTTTGGTCGAACCGCGGATTGTTTCCGCCCCCGGAATGGATACGTCAAAACGGTCAGGGTTGCTCTTATCGTTAATCGCTTCAAGAACGGCGGCGAACTTGACATGAGCCTCAGCCGAAAGCATTCCCTCGGCAATGCCGTAATGAACCTCTTCCAGGCCATCCCTTTCAATAACCGGCGCGTAGTTTGACGAAGCGACGATTTCGGCGGTTTCACGCGCACGGCAAAGGTGCGAGCAATAAATTGCCGGCAGCTTTTCGGATGCCAGCTTATCGCGCAGCAACGCCGCCTGCTTTTTGCCCGTTTCATTCAGCGGACAGTCTATTCCTGCACCCTGAACGATATTTTTGACATTGCCGTCGGTTTCGCCGTGACGAAAGATTATCAGTTTCATTTTTACCTCATTTAAATACTCAAAAAATACATAACAGTTTTTGCAAAAAAACGCAACGGACAAATTTTTTGTCTAGACAAGTTTTGCAAATAATGATAAACATGAGGAAAATATTTTCGAAATTGTGTTTATTAATATAAGTTAAACCGCCCTTCGGGCACTAAAAATTATTTAGTCATGGAAAAAAAATTTGTTGCTTTACGCGTATTGTTTGCAGCCAATCCGGCGAACGTTAACCTGACAGACCTGCGCAAAATGAAACGTTTTGCCGAAAACAACCTGCAGGAACTCCAAGGCTGGAACGACGGACAAAAACTCAACGGCGATTATGCCATTGAAGGCTGGGTACATTATCTGGAAAACATCCTTGAAGACATCAACAAAGAACTCGGGCGCCGCATGGAACTGGTCGGCAATCCGAAAACGACCTTTGAGGAACTGAAGGATCTGTTTAACAACATGCCCTCCTCGCTTTCCGACGAAGACCTGCACCTTTTCAAGTACATGCTTGAAAATCAGGCTCTGGTTCTCGGAAATTCGCAGTCAGACGGCATTTCGCAAAGCTGCATAAAGGCCTTTAACGAAATGGCAGAAGACCTGCTGGAGAGAATCGATTTGGAATTTGAACAGCGCAAAGGCAAAAAGTAACATTCCGGCGAAAACCGATTTTCAGAGTGCGGACAATGAAACCGCACTCTTTTTTTGTTCCGGCGAATATTTTTAAAATCTTAAAGCAGCGCAATAAAACATTAATCTTTTTTGCTTATAATAGTGCCGAATTTTGATGTTAGCCTTATGGAGAAAACAAAATGGCTTTGAAGAAAAAAGAAGTTAAACCGGCGGAAAACAATGTTCTTGACGAGGAAAAATATATTGACGACCTGGTCAGCAAAGTAAGCGCCGCACAAAAGATTTTTGCCACCTATTCGCAGGAGCAGGTTGACGAAATTTTTAAACGCGTCGCCCTGAAAATGAGTTCGCTGCGCATTCCGCTGGCGCAGATGGCCGCCGAGGAAAGCCGGATGGGCGTTATGGAAGACAAAGTTATCAAAAACCATTTCGCCGCCGAATATATTTACAACAAATATAAAAACACCAAAACCTGCGGCGTGCTGGAAGAAGACCCGCTGAACGGCATTATGAAAGTCGGCGACCCCATCGGCGTTATCGCCGGCATTATTCCGACCACCAACCCGACGTCGACGACCATTTTTAAGACCCTGCTGGCTCTGAAAACCCGCAACGGCATTATTTTTTCACCGCACCCGCGCGCCAAGAAATGCACGGTTGAAACCGCACGCATAATGCTGGAAGAAGCCGTCAAGGCCGGCGCTCCGAAAGACATTATCGGCTGGATTGAACATCCGAGCGTCACGCTTTCGCAGTATCTGATGCAGCATCCGAAAGTCGACACCATTCTGGCTACCGGCGGTCCGGGCATGGTCAAAGCCGCCTATACCTCGGGCAAGCCCGCTCTCGGCGTCGGCCCCGGCAACGTTCCGGCCGTTATTGACGAAACGGCGGAAGTCAAACCGGCGGTTTCTTCAGTGTTGATTTCCAAAACCTTTGACAACGGCATGATTTGCGCTTCCGAACAATCAGTTGTCGTCGTTAAGGACATTTACGACGCCGTCAAAGAAGAGTTCATTACCCGCGGCGCTTATTTTCTTAACGAGAAAGAAAAGAAAACCCTCGGCAAAATGCTGCTCGAAAACGGACACGTCAACGCCGACATCGTCGGACAAAGGGCGACCACCATTGCCCAAATGGCCGGCATTAAGGTTCCATCCTATACTAAAGTGCTGATTGCCGAAGTCAGCGAAGTCGGACCGGAAGAGCCTTTCTCGGCCGAAAAGCTTTCGCCGGTTCTGGCTATGTACAAGGCAGAAAACTTCGACGAAGCGGCAGCCAAGGCCAAGTCGCTGGTCATGTTCGGCGGTGCCGGACATACGGCCGTGCTTTATACCAATCCCAACAATCATGACCGAATTACGCATTACGGCGAACTGATTCCGACGGCGCGCATCATCGTCAACAGCCCGTCTTCGCAAGGCGCACTCGGCGACTTGTACAACTTTATTCTGGAACCGTCTCTGACTTTGGGCTGCGGCTCTTGGGGCGGCAACTCGGTCAGCGGAAACTTGGGAGTTAAACATTTGATGAACATTAAGACAATTGCAATGCGTCAGGAAAACATGCTGTGGTTCAAGGTTCCGCCGAAAGTCTACTTCAAGGCCGGTTGCCTGCCGCATGCCCTGCGCGAACTCAAAGGGCGCAAAAAAGCCTTTATTATTACGGACAAGCCGTTGTTCGACCTTGGTTATACGCGACCGATTACGGACGTTTTGGAAGAAGTCGGCATCAGTTTTCAGATATTCTCCGACGTTCATCCGGATCCCGACTTGTCGACCATTCATCAGGCGCTGGATCTGGTCAATGCGTTTCAGCCCGACGTTATTATCGCGCTTGGCGGCGGTTCGCCGATTGACGCGGCTAAAATCGTCTGGCTGATGTATGAACATCCGGAACTGAAGTTTGAAGATATGGCCATGCGCTTTATGGACATTCGCAAACGCATTTTCGAATTTCCTGAAATGGGACAAAAGGCATACATGGTTGCGGTGCCGACCACGTCCGGCACCGGTTCCGAAGTTACGTCCTTCGCCGTCATTACCGACGACGCGACCGGCGTCAAGTATCCGATTGCCGACTATGCGCTGACACCAAACATGGCAATTGTCGACGCCAATCTGGTGCTGTCAATGCCGAAAGGCCTGTGTGCCGCCGGAGGTATCGACGCTCTGGTCCATTCGCTGGAAGCCATTGCCTCGACCATGGCGACCGAATATACAAACGGCCTGGCTTTTGAAGCCATCCGCCTGATATTCAAATATCTGCCGGCATCCTATAACGAAGGTTCGCAGAATGCTGTTGCTCGCGAAATTCATCATGCGGCAACCATGGCCGGCATGGCTTTTGCCAATGCGTTTCTCGGCCTGTGCCACTCGATGGCGCACAAGCTGGGCGCAAAATATCATATTGCGCACGGCATTGCCAACGCGCTGCTGCTGACGCAGGTCATGCGGTTTAACGCTTCCGACCATCCGTTCAGACAGGCTGCCTTTTCGCAGTACAAATATCCGAGCGCCAAATCGCGTTACGCCCGCGTTGCCGAATATCTGAATTTGGGCGGCAGCAGCAAGGATGAAAAGCTGGATTTGCTGATTGAAAAAATCGAAGAGCTGAAAAAGACGCTCAACATTCCCGCATCCATCAAGGAAATGGGCATTGACGAGAAAACTTTTGAAGCAGACCTCGACGAACTGTCGGTTCTGGCTTTTGACGACCAGTGCACGGGCGCCAATCCGCGTTACCCGCTGGTCGAGGAAATCAAACAACTGTACCGCTACGCATACAAAGGCGTTACGAAGTTTGACATATAGCCTTTAATGCACAGGCGCAGGCTCTCCGCAATTTTATGATTGCGGAGAGTTTTTTTTATGCTTAAATGAAAAAAAACTGAAAGGGTTGTGACCATGAAAAACAAAATTGCTCATTTGCTGGCTTCTTATTTCGGCCTCGGTTATGCTCCGAAAGCTTCGGGAACCGTCGGTTCGCTGGGAACGCTTCCCGCGGCTTTCGCCGTCGCCTATTTTTTCGGGACGGCAGGCATTCTGACCGCGCGGCCGCCGCCTTCTTTATCGGTGTCTGGGCTACGCACGAAATTATCTCGCATCAGGAAGAAAAAGACCCGTCGCTGGTGGTCATTGACGAATTTGCCGGACAGATGCTGACCTTTGTTTTTGCCGGACAGCTCTTATATCATAATACCGACGCATGGCTGGTTTATCTCATCGGCTTCGGACTTTTCCGCCTGTTCGACATTGTTAAGCTCGGACCGGTCAAATGGGCGGACAGCAGGCTGAAAAACGCCTGGGGCGTGATGCTTGACGACATTTTCGCCGGGATTATCGCCGGAGCCTTTCTTATCGGTTTCATCCGGCTTATACATTAAGGCAAAAAAAGTCTTTGACGAATGCAAAATCCGGCGTTAAGCTGTTAACTGTGTTTTTGATGTGTGGAGGTATATATGAAAAAACTTATTATCGGCGTTCTGATTTTAATTGCGGCCGTTTTAATCTTTATCGTCATAAAGGGAAAGCAGTCGGCTTACGGCAAAGCCGAAGCTAAAGCGGCCATGTCGCAAAAATTCATTGAAATGGACAGCAACGGCGACGGATTGGTCAGCAAGGAAGAGTTTGACGCAGCCGCCCAAAAGGAAATTGTTGACAAGAAAGTGGGTACGCCGGAGAAACTGGAAAAATTCAACAAATTTATGGCCTATACCTGGAAAACGGCGACGTCAACTATGACAATTATCTGTCGCCCGAAGAATTTGCGGCACAAAGACAAAGAAACCGCGAAAAATTTTCCAGAAAAAAATAATAAAAAGCAACAATATTAAAAATCAAGCATACGAAAAAAATACTGTTATTGCTGACTTTTACTCTCTCTTGTCATTCCCGTGCTTTTTTCTTTTCCTCTCTTCTGTCATTGCCGGACTTGATCCGGCAATCAACAAAGAGATCCCCGGGTCACACGCTCAGCGTGACGCCTCAACTTGGATGTCCGGGTCAAGCCCGAACATGACATAGAGGAAAAAGAAACCGAATATGACTGTAAGGAAAAAAGACCGAACATGACAGTAATAAAAGAAAGTCTGAAGATGACAGAAAAACAAAGCCCCGCTCACAGAACGGGGCTTTTTATTTATGCACTCAACCGCCATGAACACAGCGGTATCTTAAATACCTTTACAATAAGCCTGTTTTTGCGGTTGACTTTGACCTGCAAAATCGTCCGGCCGACGGCCAGCGCGACACGGCGCAACAGGTGGCCGCATCTGACGGCGCCGGTTTCCGCCTCGCAGGAAACGATTTTCTGTCCCTGAGCAGTTACCACATAACCAAACAGACGTTCATAAACATGGGCCAGCGTTCCGCCCGGCGTTTCGCTGCTATAAGGCTCAAAATCGTCCATTCGGCAGGGATAATCCTTCAGCGGCCGCAGCAGTTTTGCCCGAACGATAAACATCGTGCCGGCGACAAACCGGCGGTCTTCGGTGCGCAGCCCCATTTCCGCCAGCATTTTATCGGCACGGGCATTTGCAAGCCGGTCTTCCCGCTCCGCTTCGATTATCAGATTGTAATGAGAAACCATTCCGGTTTCAGGATTGCGAAAAAGCGCCAGCGTCCGCCGCAGCTGTTCGGACGAAGCCATAAAACTGACCAGCAGCCGTCTCCAGCCGCTGCCGGTAAAGGAAACGTTTTTCAACCAGGCGCGACGTTTGAGATTCTGTTTGGTATGCAGTTTGATGACATAATCATAACGGCTTAAATCGGCCAGCTGCAAAACCTTGACAAAAGGCGCGACGTCGTAACCGCGGTTTTCGACGTCAATGACCGTTACTTCCGGCTTAAAACGGCGAAGTTCGGCAAGCGTCTCCGGCGAGGCATTAACCACGGTTGCAAACAGGTCATACTCATAACCGTCAAGACTGCGCAGAAGCGTCAGCATTTCGGGCAGCATATCCTGATAGAAAAGATGCAGGTGGACCAGAATCTTCATTTGACGAAAAACCCATTAAAAAAGTTGAATTTATATAAGGAGTGTAATAGACTGCGACAAATAGTCAATCTTTTTAACCGGCAGGAATGATAAAATGGGTCTAAAGCTTTTTGCAAAAAACTTGGTCAGATTATTCAACATCGATTTGAAGAAACATAAAAAACTTATCCGAAAACACGAAACATTAGAAACGATGCTGGATAACCTTAAATATGAAATTGCCGACCAAGTCAAAGACATTGAGCTGCCGCAGGTCGTCAAGGCGGAAGAAACGATTAAGGTTCTTTATTCGTCTCACAAGAGCATGGCTCGCTTTGGAGACGGCGAATTTAATCTGATTGAAGGCAGAGATATCGGTTTTCAGAAATCCAGCCCGGAAATATCAAAACGACTGGCCGAAGTTTTGAAAAGCAATGATGAAAATATTCTTATAGGTATTCCCGACGTATTTGGCTCTCTTGACGCTTATTGTCAGCATGTACGCAGTTATTGGCGCGAATTTCTGCCGAAAAACCGTCATTGGATTTATCAGCTATTGGATTTGAGAAAAACATATTATGACGCGTGCTTTACCGGATATGCCATTCAATCCGCTGAAGACGATGAAGAGGCTTTGAAAAAATATTATAACGAGATACGGAAGATATGGCAAAATCGTGACGTGGTCTTTATTAAAGGCAAAGACACCGAAACTTACGTTAACGACATTTACGACAACGTCAAGTCTGCCAAATACATTTATGCGCCCAAAGCACACGCTTTCGAACATTATAACGAAATATTAAATGAAGCTCGAAAAGAAAGCAAAGACAAACTGTTTATTGTCATTTTAGGACCGGCGGCAACCATTTTGGCATATGATTTGGCCAAATCAGGTTATCAGGCTTTGGATATGGGACATTTGGCCAAAGATTATGACTGGTTTATGCGTAAAGAAGAAAATTGTCGGAAAGTTTTTTGCTTCCTAGCTGTTTCTTTTTTCTTTCTCCAAAATATTAATGCATTCTTCAACATTATCAAACGGCAATGCGGCGATCTGCTCGTCGGGAAGATTCCACCACTGCAAAGTCAGAAGCTTTTCAATAATCTCCGGCTCAAAACGATAGCGGATTATTCTGGCCGGAATGCCGCCGACAATCGCATAAGGCGGAACATCGCGGGTAACAACCGCATTGGCGCCGATAACCGCGCCGTCGCCGATTTTGAGACCGTCCATAATTATGACGTTAGCGCCAATCCAGACATCATTGCCGACAGTAACAGGCTGAGAAGATACAAACGTTATCTTTCGTTTCGGAATCAGTTTCTCATATTTCAGATACTGAAACGGATGCGTGGAAAGAAAGTTCAACGGGTGCTGGCTGGGACCGATAGCGGCATTGCCTGCTATTGAACAAAAACTCCCTATTGACGTGTTTCTGTTTGAAACGGCAATATTGGCTCCCAAGTAGGTATGTCTGCCGATATGCCGGCACAGGGGTTTGCGGGTGGCCGCAAAACAATTTTTAAATTTTGTACGCAAATTTTTTGCAGGGATAAGAAGACATAAGAATTTGATGAGAAATTTCGTCATTTTTAAAATTTTCCCTAACTAGAAACTTTGGTTATTTTGCGTTGAGAAGCGCCCAGAACACACGCAGGCGGTTTAACAGCCGGCAGCCCTTGCGATGCCTGATGGTCGGCGTAACCTCATATGCCCATTCATAGAAAGCGCGCATTCCGTCTTCATCGTCGGCAGAAAGAGGAAATAACTTCTTCAGTTCCGGCTTATCCTTAACCGCCCAGACTACGTCGCGGCGGATAACGCGCCCTGGATTGCCGGCAACCAGCGAATGCGGCGGAATCTCCTTGCCGGTGTAGGTGCCTGACGAAATGATGCAGCCGTCGCCCAGTCTGGCGCCTTTGAAGATGAAACACTTGCGGCCGATCCAGACGTTATTGCCGATGATAACGTCCTGATTTTCGTTTTGCAGATTTCCTTCCAAATCGTACATCGGGTGGAAATCGCTGTTATAGATAATCGAATCAGCTGTGCCGCCATCGCCGAACTCAATCAGGCCGTGGTTAGCGGCAATATGCGGCCCCCAGGTCGTCCACAGCCGTTTGGCGCGGATAACGCCCTGATTGCGCATGTCAAACTCGCCGCAGATAACCGAACCGGCACCAAGGTCGAGCAGCGAATTTCCGCTTGAAGTTACCGTAACCTTGGAAGCTTCGGTATTGTTGCCGAAACGGGCTTCGGAATCGCGCAAGACAATTGTTGTGTTTTCAAAATAGCAGTCATCGCCGAGAACGAGTGTCGAGTTTCCGTAAAGCTTGATGCGACAGTTGACGATGTTGCAGTTTTTGCCGAAAATTATCTTATTGTTCCGGCCGGACAAATGCAGGCTGCTTTTTTTATAATAAACAGGTATGCCTTCAATCTGATTATTTTTCTTTTTGCACAACATGGCCTTATCCTATCAGTTTCTGCGGAAAGTCAAAACCAAACTCCGCCTTCATCAAATCAACAATTTCATCACGGTTGTATTTTACGATGCCCATTCCCTGGTCGGCCCAGACCGAATGGCCGGGGTGCCCCTGCCAGGCGTGAATATAATACTCTTCGTGTTCGGGACAGCGCGCCAGCTGTTTGGGCAAAGCCTCGGACGGAAGCGGATCGATAAAATCGTAACCGCATTCAACCATTTTTCCGAACCAAAAAGCGGTCGTGTCCGAATATTTGTACATATTGCCGAGAAAACAACGCTTGCGTTCGGTAACGTCGCGGCATTTTTCAACATCGACCATACAGCACCACTCATTGATGCGGCAGGCTCGCGTATAACCATTGGCCGGATTGAAATCCGCCGGTTCACCCGACGTCGGCGTCAACGGCCACCAGCGGGACGGCCGAAAGCCGGACATGATTTTCTTCGGGCTGCAAACCGCCGCAAAACGGCAGCGCCAGCACTGTCCGAAATCGCCGGCAACAGCCAAATTCGGATTGTCGGCAAAAGCTTTCAGATATAACGAAACAACGTCTTTAACAAATTTTACGTCATCGTGAATAATCAGCAGATATTTCTTATCGGTATTGTCCAGCGCATATTGGTAACGGATGTCGTGCCGGTTGTGCGGCACGCGCGGATCGATGAAACGATGCCATTTGGTAAGCATGAACTTCCAATCCATATAGTCGACACGATATCCGGGGACATACACCTGCGAGATGTGGACATTGCGGGTATTGACGCGGACGTTCAGTTTCCACGGGCTGAAGTATTCGCGCACCCGGCGGTCATTGTAAATTTCGACCGAGCCGTCATTTGAACAATCGTCATTAATGTAAACGGCATCAATCAAGTCTCCGGCGACTTTTTTCAGCGTCATCAGCGTATAAAGCAAAGATTCCGGCTTTTTGTAAGAAGGAACGGCAACATCAATTTTCATACAAACAACCTCGCAGTCCGGTAGTACCCATTCAAAAACAATTTGGAAGCCAGATTGAAACGCCAGCCGAGCAAGCGCGGCTGATAGGCGCCGCCCTGACTGAGAAGCGCCACGCAGGATTTAGCAAAGTTCCAAAATTCCCGGCGGCGGCTTTTGTCCCTGACCAGACGAAGCGGCTGAGAAACAAGCGATTTGAAAATAAACCTGGCCAGATAGCGGTTAATCTGTTCGCGGCGACGGCCTTCAGCCAGTCCTGACTTGATAAAATATTCATATATGACCTGGGCAGCCAACGCGTGAGCGCGGACATATTTGTCGGTTTTTCCCTGATTCATGACCGAGGTGGAACTGTCGCGGTAAAACAAAAACTCGGCGTCGGTTGAAACCATTGACTTAATCTGAAACAGAACCTTCAGCGTGTAGGTCGTGTCTTCCGCCGGCTGCACGTTTACGGGAAACTCCAGCCCTTTTACCGCCGCTTTGTTATACAGGCGGTTCCAGACCAGAACCGAACCGCCGCGTCCGTTTTTGCGGCCGGCAAAAAAGTCTTCGAACGGCGTGGTACTGAACCTGTATTCCAGTTCTTCCAGATTGTAATTTTCCGTTTCGCCCATGACAAAATCGTCGGGAACGGTTTTGTTCCTGAACGCTGCCACATCGGCATTGAAACGGGTTACCATATAATACAGCGCTTCAAAAGCCTGAGGATGCAGCATGTCGTCCTGATCCAAAAAAGCGATATACGGCGCTTCGGCAACGGCTATGCCGTGATTGCGGGCTGCCGAACAACCGGCGTTTTCCTGATTGATAAGCCGAAAACGGGAATCTTTGTCGGCAAAGCTTTTGACGATTGCTTCGGTGCCGTCCTGCGAACCGTCATTGATGCAGAGAACTTCAAAATCGCGGAAACTCTGACGGGCAACCGACTCCAGACAGGGTACGAGATATTTTTCGGCATTATACAACGGTATAATCAAAGAAATCTGCGGCATAGACAGCAATCCTAAAGTTATTCTCCTGCTCAAATCTATCATCAGATTTCTTTTAGTGCAATAATTATCCTTCAGTTTCCGAAAATATAAAAGGCGGTTTGTGGAAAACCGCCTTTTTCCCTAGCTTTCGTAACCGGTCAGGTGTTCCTTGTTTTCCTGATACAGCGCCAGAGCATCGCTAATCGTTTTGCGGGCTTCGTCCGGGCCCAGAAACGTTTCGATAATTACCTGCTTGTTTTCCAGAACCTTGTAATCCTCAAAAAAACGGCGCAGGGTTTTCAGACAATGCGGCGGAAGCTCGTCGATGGTCTTGTAATGAGCATATTCGGGATCGTCCATATGAACGGCGATAATTTTGTCGTCCATCTCGCCCTGATCAAACATTTTCATTACGCCAATCGGTTTGGCGCGCAAAATGGAAAGCGGCAGAACAGGTTCCTGCCCCAGCACCAGAATATCCAGCGGATCGTTGTCGTCGCAGTAACTCTGCGGGATAAACCCGTAATTGGCCGGATAATGCACGGCGCTGTAAAGAATGCGGTCGACCTTAAGCAGGCCGCTGGCCTTGTCCAGTTCGTATTTGATATTCGAACCGCGGGGAACTTCGATAATCGCGGTTACGACTTCCGGAGCCTGTTCGCCGACCCCGACACCATGCCATGGATGTAACATTTCAGTCCTTTTCATGTTGTTTTTTACGCATGGCAAACAAAATATTATAAATAAAATTATTGTAAAGTCTTTTTAGGAACGGCGTCTGAAAACACCGGCCAGAACATAGGCCGCAAAGCAGACGACCAAAACCGCAATGATAAATTCGCGCACCTGAACCGGCGACCAGGCCCGGCTGATGGTGTTGACATTGACGGCGCTGCCGACAATCTTGAAGTCGTCGCTGTTTTTTTCGTGCAGCAGCGAAACAGTTATCTGATTGTCGGGATTAAGGTAGTCGAACCTGATAAGAATGTCGCCGTCGTAAGGCTCAAGCGAGGCGGCGACGGCCGGCGACGTCTGCTTTTTGTTGATGTTGTACGAAACCAGGCGGGCATCTTTCGGCACGACAATGCGTATGGGGTCGTGCCCGACCTTTGAAACATCGTCGCCGTCCAGTGCCTGCGAACCGGTGTTCATCAGTGTCAGCGTCGTCAGATACATGTCCTTGTATTCCTTTTCCCTGACGGTAACTTTCAGATCGGTAACGTCAGTCGAGGAAACGATGTTGGTATGTTCGGCTTCATATTTCAAAATCGGTTTGCTGATATAGAACTGATACATGCCGATGACAATAGCGCCGACACCAATGATAAAAGCGCCGGTTTTGCTGGTAAAAAAATCCCACAAAGCATTCATTATGTTCAGATAATTTTTTTGAGCATTCGTGATTTCCTTCAATTTTCCCTCCCTGTTTTTTCGCTTTATATAATCCTTTTCCCCTCGCCTTCATCGGCCGGAATTAAAAATATTGCCGTTGAAACATCCGGTTCAGCTCATATATATATTTTGAGGAGGCCGTATGGATATTGACATAAAAAGGGTTTATGAAAAAGCCGGCGTAACGGACGGGTGCCGCGTGCTGGTTGACCGCCTGTGGCCGCGCGGCCTGAGCAAGGACAAAGCCCGTATCGACTACTGGGCAAAGGAAATCGCTCCTTCGACCGAGCTGCGGAAAAAATTTGCCCATGATACCGACCGCTGGGAAGATTTTAAGAAGAACTACCATCAGGAACTGCGAAACAACGTTTCGGGATGGAACGACTTTTTACAAAATATCAGCCACTGCGCCAAACTTACCCTGCTTTACGGCGCGCATGACACGGAACACAACAATGCCGCCGTTTTGCGTGAATATCTGAAGAAAAAAATCTGAAAAATTAAACTTTAGACAAAAATCATTGCTTTTCGTCTTTATTTGTGTTAGCTTTTATTCATTCTTTAACACAACAAACGGTTTTTACTATGAGCGAAAATAACTATCTTTCACCTGTTTTCGTAAACGACATCAACGAACGGCTGGAAAAACTTTTCCGATGAGGAGGTTCGAAAACAAAATTTCAATACAATTCAAAATATTGCCAAAAATTTAAACATCGGCAAAAAGTTCAAAGTTCCGCAGGCTGAGCTGCTTTACCTGCTTTGCGAGAAAAATCCGCTGGAATTGTACCGCATAAGGCAGATTTCCGAAAAATTCAAGGACATTGAACATAACATTGACGGCAGCGAAGACGACAAAAACCTCTTATGCCGCGTTTTGAGCAATTATTTCAAAGAACAGATGAACATTGACCCCAACGGCCTGCTGGTTGACAAGATTGCGGAAACTTTTCCGAAGGTGCTGGACTATGCCCGCGACGACGACATTACCATCTCCGTCTTTTACAATACGCACCACGAAACAAACGTAACCTTCAACAAGCGCGAAATTATCGACAAATTCTACTCCGTCGACTACGGCGTTCTGGTTGCCAATCTCGGACAGGTCAAGACCCCTATTTTCAGCAAACGCAACCTGAAAGAAGCCGAATATGAAGTCAAACGCCTGGACATCATGTCGCAGGCCATTGATTCCCTGACGCCGGCCAAATTTATGCTTTGCCCTTCATTTCGACAAATATATCGAAAAGCTGCCCGACATTGACGACGATCTGGCTGTCGGCGCCATTAAAAACGTGGTTCCGGTAATAAAAAACGGCAAGAACAAAATTCTCAATTCGGTCGGCAACATCTGGGGCACGGACATTTCCGACCATGGCAGCAGCGGCTTTGTTTTCAGATGCCTGACATCAAAGGTCACGCCATACAACATTACCCGGCTGTGCCGCATTGCCGAACAAATTCCCTCCAGCGACGAAAACCGTTTTGAACAAATCAGGCTGGACGCGATTGCCGTCAACGACGCCTTTCCGCGCCTGCGTTCCTATATTCACAACCAACAGCCCCAGCAGCACAAGCTGCTTAAAAGAATGGTGCTGTATTACGATGCCGTCAAAGGATTGAATCCCGAACTTGATGTCAGTTACAGAACCGCCAAACTGCAAAGAATCGTCAACTATATCGAGGCCAACTCGCCGGACTACAACATCAACGCCGACGATCTGTTCAACATAAAGAAATATGACGCGCAAACCAGAGATTCGCAAAGCAACCAGACGGCCAACATCGAAGTTCTGCGCCGGCTGATGAACAACACCACGCCGCGGACGCTCGAAACCCCGCAGATTAACGACCCTTATACCAAACATCTGCTTGAAGAGCTTATGGACATAGAGTTTCCCTTCGTACGTCACGACACCTACGGCCTGTATCTGCAAAAACTTAACAACCATCTGGAACGGAAAATGAAAGCCGGCAGCATCGGCATTCAGCCTAAAACAATCAACTCCATTCTGTGGAGCGAAAGACGCGGTTTTCTTCTGTTGCAGGACATGGACGCCGGTTATCAGCTTCACGCGTTTAAAACGCCATGGTTTAAGGAGATTCTCCGTTTCTATGAGCTTACAAATTCTTCGCAGGATACGCCCAACAGCGATTTGAACAAATTTCTGGCTTCCATTAAGGACAGCGAAATGGAAGAGGCCTATATAAAAATTTCGCACCGCATCAGCAACGAAATCGTAGCGTTAACCCAGCGCCAGAAAAAAAGATGCCATGGAATATTCGCAGTATATTGGCAAACTGAACATCAGCGACGGCGAAAAAGAAAAGCAGCAGAAAAAAATTAAAGACTCTCTGGACATCAAGGTCGGACGCAACCTTTCCGGCTACAGTCTGGCCAATGCCCTGTTCAACTGCATTTCGCCCAAGCGCACGCCTTACAAGGCGCTGGCCGATTATATGAAAAGACGGCAGGAAAGCCGTACCGGTATCGTCATCAGAGATTATCTGATAAAGAAGCAGCACAGATAGCCGAGACAGGAAAAGCAAATGTCCCGCATCAAAGACATATACATTACGCACGAAAAAGGGCTTGAGCTACTGGCGCCGTACGTTCAGGAAGCGGTTGAAGACCTTATGGGCGCCTTCCCTGCCCATAAGAACGATTATCCGATTAAGAACCTCGGAAACTGGCAAAGCGCTCAGGCCAGAACCTGTCGCAACGGCAGCGTTATCCTAAATCCTTACGAAAGCATTGACTGGTATATTGAACGGGCCAAACTGAGAGCTTCCGCGGAAGGGCGCTGGGAAAGCCGCAGACAGATAAGCATCGATCAGCTTTATTACGATTTGGAGCAAGACAAATACGCGCGGCAGATTCCTCAGCTTTCGCTGCTGATTACGTCAAAAGACCTGTACGGCACAGCACCTGACGGCAGGCTGCTTAACTTTTGTCTGGGCGTCAGCAAAGAAGACGCTTTCAGCATTATCTCGGTGCGGCGCTTTCTGGACGAAAACAACCGGCTTGACATAGAAGGGTTCAAAACCGTGGTCATGCACGAATTCGGACATGTTCTCGGCCTGACCGGAAACGGGCGGGTCAACAGCCATGAATGTCTGGGCGCTCACTGCCTTAATGACGGCTGCATCATGCAGCAGCGCCTGGACGGCGATTTCAGAGAAATTACCTGCGTCCGGCTGGCCAGAAAAATGCGCGGACAACCGCCGATTTGTTCCGACTGTATCAGAGAAGGAAACCGGTATTTTCAAAATCAGATGATTAAGTTTTATCAGAGCCGCGGCGGCTATTTCAACGGCGGCCGCTGACCTCTCGGCCGCGAAGGGCTTCCAGCCACAATTCCAATTTCTTTTCATAGGGAACTGCGGCATTGGCCGGACTGGTCGACAGCAGAACCTCGTAATCGACATATTCCAAAATATCCGGAGAAAACCGTTCAAAAAGCCCGAAAGCCTTTTGGCCGTTAAACAGCAGCCTTTGCACCTGCGGATATTGTTTCAGCAAAGCGGCAAAATCATTCGGAACCGCGTTTTTGATGGCGCTGTCCAGGCTTCCGACGCGATGACAGGATTGTACGCTGTCCCACAAACCGATATGATTGTCCGCCAGGCAGGCCTTTTTTTCTTCATACGAAGCAAAGCCCCGGCCGCCGCAAAATGCTTCCGAAACAATCTTCCAGAACAGGTTGCGTTCATGAGCATAATATTCCTGTCTTTCCAGCGAAACGGCGCCGGGCATGGTGCCGATGACCAGAATACGGGTATTCCCGTCGATTATCGGCGCAAAGGAACAAGGCATGGCATTTTCCCTTTTTCAGATGAGTATTATATCCATTGGTACTTGAAATTATAATATAATTCAATAAAATTTCTGTGCAGACAACAACCCCTGATTGGATAAAAACATGGTCGACAAAATACTGGTGCGCGGCGCCAGGGTACATAATCTGAAAAAACATTGACGTTGATATCCCGCTTAATAAAATCGTCGGCATTGCCGGCGTTTCCGGTTCCGGAAAATCCTCTCTTGCTTTGGGTGTCTTATATGCGGAAGGTTCACGGCGTTATCTGGATGCACTGTCTACATATACCCGCAGGCGCATGACACAGGCCGAAAAAGCTTTGGTAGACGAGGTTTTGTATGTACCGGCAGCCCTGGCCCTGCGCCAGCGCCCCGGCGTCCCCGGCATTCGCAGCACTTTCGGTACCGGAACCGAATTGCTTAACAGTCTCCGTCTGATGTATTCCCGGCTGGCCAGCCACCGCTGTCCGAACGGACACTATCTGGAACCGACGCTTGCCGTGGCCGCCGGACAGGAACTGACCTGTCCGCAGTGCGGCGCCAGATTTTATGCGCCGTCTGCGGAAGAACTGGCTTTCAACAGTCAGGGAGCCTGCCGTACCTGTGACGGAACCGGAATGATAAGAACCGTGGACAAGGTGACGCTCGTACCGGACGAATCCCTGTCTATCGACGAAGGAGCCGTCGCGCCGTGGAATTCGCTGATGTGGTCGCTGATGACCGACGTCTGCCGCGCCATGGGCGTTCGTACCGACATACCGTTCAGCGAACTGACCGACAAGGAAAAAGACATCGTTTACAACGGGCCGGCCGTAAAAAAACATATTCTCTACAAAGCCAAAAGTTCCAATCAGGCGGGCGAGCTTGACTTTACCTATTATAACGCGGTTTATACCGTCGAAAACGCTTTGGCAAAAGTAAAAGACGAACAGGGCATGAAACGGGTTGAAAAATTTCTGAAGCAGGAAATCTGTCCCGACTGTTTGGGCAGCCGTCTTTCTCAAGCGGCAAGAGCACCAAAACTGCGCGGAGTTTCGCTCGATGAGGCCTGTCAAATGCCGTTGGCCGAGCTGGTCAACTGGGTAAAGGGCATCTCTGAAACGCTGCCTCAGGAAATGCGCCCAATGGCGGAAAGCATTTGCGAATCATTTCAAAGAACGGCACAACGACTGCTTGACCTCGGTCTGGGTTATCTGTCGCTTGACCGGGCCGCCGCCACGCTTTCGACCGGAGAGCGGCAGCGGATGCAGCTGGCTCGAGCCGTCCGCAACCGTACAACCGGCGTCCTCTATGTTCTGGACGAACCGTCTATCGGTTTGCACCCATCCAACATTGTCGGCCTGAAAGGCGTTATGCGCGACCTGGTCAACGACGGCAATTCGGTTTTGCTGGTCGACCACGACGTACAAATTCTTTCTGATGCGGACTGGCTGATTGAAATGGGGCCGCAGGCCGGCGCCAACGGCGGCCGGATTATTGCCGAAGGCTCCATAAACGATATTGAAAAAAACAAAAATTCGCTTATCGGTCCGTTTCTTTCGGACAAAAAGGAAACGAAACTTCGTAAACGGCCGTCTTCAAAAGAGATGTTCGCCGGCGGATCCATCTGCCTTTCCACCGGACCGATACATACGGTCAAGCCGCTGAACGTGAACATTCCCAAAGGCAGGCTGACCGTCGTAACCGGCGTTTCCGGCTCCGGCAAAACGACTCTGGTTCTGGAAAGTCTGGTCCCGGCTCTGGAAGCGGCGACAGGCGGAAAAAAGCTGCCGAAGCATATTGTTTCAGTCGAGGCCGACGGCATTGAGCAAGTCAAACTGATTGACGCCACGCCAATCGGGATTAACGTACGTTCAACCGTGGCAACCTATGCCAACGTACACGACGAACTGCGTAAAATTTTTGCCAAAACCGATGACGCCAAAAGGTTTGGTTACAAAGCCGGCGATTTTTCCTATAACACCGGAAAACTGCGTTGTCCGGTTTGTGATGGTACCGGCTCCATCAATCTCGACGTACAGTTTCTTCCCGACGTCGAAATTCCGTGTCCCGAATGCCGAGGTTCCAGATATGCCCGACAAGCCGGCGACGTAAAATACATTGCAAAAAACAAAAAAGCCTATTCCCTCCCCGAACTGATGGACATGGATATAAATTCGGCTCTGAAAGCCTGTGACGATTTGAAACTCGTCCGCCAGCGGCTGAAAGTGCTGCAGGATTTGGGTCTTGGCTATCTGACGCTCGGAGAAGAAACGCCCAGCCTGTCCGGCGGCGAAGCCCAACGTCTGAAACTGGCCGGAGAAATGGGCAAAGGACAGTCAAATTCCGTATTTGTTTTTGATGAACCGACCATCGGCCTGCATCCGCTCGACGTTCAAACCCTGATGGAAATTTTTCAGAAACTTGTTGAAAACGGCGCCACGGTTATTGTTATCGAACATGATTTGGACGTAATCCGCAATGCCGATTACATTATCGACATGGGTCCCGGCGGCGGGAACAAAGGCGGCAGAATTGTCGCCTGCGGCACGCCGGAACAAATCGCCGCCTGCCCGGAAAGCGTTACGGGAAAGTATGTCTAATTAACATTCCAACAAAAAAGACCGCCTTAACGCGGTCTTTTTTATTTGGTCGGGACGAGAGGATTACTCTGCGCTTTGCTTGAGTTGCACAGGCGCAATTTTTGCCTCCGGCAAAACCGGCGATACCCCGTCTCGCCTATTGCTGGTAGTCGAACCTCCTCCCGGGCTTCAAATCCTGCGTCCCAATTCCAACAAAAAGACCGCCTTAACGCGGTCTTTTTTTATTTGGTCGGGACGAGGATTACTCTGCGCTTTGCTTGAGTTGCACAGGCGCAATTTTTGCCTCCGGCAAAACCGGCGATACTCCCGTCTCGCCTATTGCTGGTAGTCGAACCTCCTCCCGGAGCTTCAAATCCTGCGTCCCAATTCCAACAAAAAAGACCGCCTTAACGCGGTCTTTTTTATTTGGTCGGGACGAGAGGATTACTCTGCGCTTTGCTTGAGTTGCACAGGCGCAATTTTTGCCTCCGGCAAAACCGGCGATACTCCCGTCTCGCCTATTGCTGGTAGTCGAACCTCCTCCCGGAGCTTCAAATCCTGCGTCCCAATTCCAACAAAAAAGACCGCCTTAACGCGGTCTTTTTTATTTGGTCGGGACGAGAGGATTCGAACCTCCGACTTCTTGCACCCCATGCAAGCGCTCTACCAGGCTGAACTACGTCCCGTTATGTTTTCAAAGTTTCAACACCAATAATACTTTTTTATGCGCTTGCATCCCATGCAAGCTCTTTGGAATCTAAGCTCTCTGCGGTTGCTCCGCTGCCCTTGTTCGCTAAGATTTTCAAAAATCTTTCAGACAAAAATAACAAGTTCTTGTTATTTTTGCTTAGCGATACCAGGCTGAACTACGTCCCGTTATGTTTTTTAACAACATCAATCAATCCGATGCTGTTTTCGTTATCTTTTTAACTCAATTCACAATAATTGCAAGCAAATTTTTTTATAATTTTTATTCTTCCGCTTTTGCCAATGAACGGGAAAGCTCTTCTTTGGCTGACTTTAATTCGTCAATCAAAGAAGTCAGCAACTCGCGGCAACGGCCGTCCAACTCAGGGATTTCGGTTTCTGCTTCAAAAAAATCTTTCTGTATTTCTTCGCCCAGCAGATTTTTAACGCCTTTTTCCTTAAAGACTTTCTGCACGCCTTCTATCGTATATCTTTTTTCATACAGATAATCTTTAATAATGCTGACCAGTTTGACATCATCCGGGCGATAGTAACGGCGGCCGCCACTGCGCTTCATCGGCTTAATCTGGGGAAACTTGGTCTCCCAAAAACGCAAGACATGCGTTGCCACGCCAAGTTCTTCGGCTACTTCGGCAATGGTTCTGAACGCGGCTTTGGATTTGTTGACGACCATTTGTTTTCCCCGTCAGAAACCGCCCTTAGGCGTTAATGATTTTTCTCATCGTTTGAGAAGGTTTAAACGAGATAACCCGGCGCGGTGAAATTTCGGCTTCGACGCCGGTTTTCGGATTGCGGCCGGCACGCGCCTTTTTGTTGCGCAGAGCAAAAGTGCCGAAAGAAGAAAGTTTGACATCGTTTCCGGCAGAAAGTTCCTGAACAATCTCATCAAGAATCATATCCAGAATGTCGTTCGAATCCTTACGGGACAATCCGATTTCTTCGTAAATGGTTTCTGCTACATCCGCACGGGTAATCGTTTTCATTTTTCTTTCCTTGTTTTTCCTATTTACACATATCAAATTTCGTTACAAAGAACTATATCATCTTAATCGCAATGACAAGAGCCTCGTCACAGTTATTAAACAGATATTTTTTTGATTTGCCTTAGATTCTTACCAAAGCGCCGCCCCAGGTAAAACCGGCTCCCATGGAGTTGAAAATAACCAAATCGCCTTTTTTGATTTTGCCGCTTTCCAGACATTCGGAAAGGGCCAGCGGAATGGAAGCCGCGGAAGTGTTGGCCTGATGGTCAATGGTTACAATTACTTTGCTTTCAGGCAGCTCGAGTTTTTTGCCGACTCCTTCAATAATACGGATGTTGGCCTGATGCGGAAGCAACCAGTCAATATCGGTTACGTTAATACCGGCCAGTTCGGCAACTTCTTCGGCAGCCTGTGTCAGGCAGCCGATGGCGCTTTTGAAAACTTCCTTGCCGTTCATAAAGGTAAAACCGGCAGTCTGCGTGCTGGACACGCCGCCCTTGCAATACAGATTGTCGTACTGGGCGCCGTCCGAAAAGATTTTTGTACTCAGGACACCGCGGTCGGAAGTGTCTCCTTTACCCTCACAGGCGCGGATAACAACGGCTCCGGCGCCATCTCCGAACAGAACGCAGGTATTGCGATCCGTCCAGTCGGTAACGCGGGACAAGGTTTCGGCACCAATAACCAGAGCCGTTTTAGCCTGTCCCAGACGCAGCATATTGTCTGCCATGGTCAGCGAATAGACGAATCCCGAGCAAGCCGCGGAAAGGTCAAAAGCAGGCACACCATGACGGCAGCCGAGCTTGGCGGCAATTTTGGTGGCAACGGCAGGAAACGTATTGTCCGGCGTTACGGTGCCGACGACAACCAGGTCAAGCTCTTCGGCGCCGATGCAGGCGTTTTTCAGCGCCATTTCGGCAGCGTGAAGCGCCAAATCTGAAGTCAGTTCTCCGTCAGCGGCAATATGACGGGATTTAATACCGGTACGTTCGGTAATCCACTCATCGCTGGTTTCTACGATTTTCGCCATATCGTCATTGGTCAATACCTTGGCCGGCTGATAATGGCCGTGGCCGATAATTTCAGATCTAATACACGTCATAAATTGCTTCCTGTGATAATTCATCCAAATCTAATTTTTCAATTTCGCAGCGAATGGTCGAAACAAAGTTCTGTCTGACCAGATTGGCCGCGTTGGAAACGGCAACCGAAAAACCCAGCGCGTCGGTGCCGCCGTGGCTTTTTACGGAAAGGCCGTTGAGGCCGACAAACATGGCGCCGTTATAAAGTCTCGGATCCATCGTCTTTTTGACTCTGAGAACGACTCCCATCATGAACGGCAGGCCAATTTTGGCCAGAAAAGATCCCTTGACCGCATTTTTAATCATGCGGATAACCAGCCGCGCAGTGCCTTCGATGGACTTGAGGGCAATGTTGCCGGTAAAGCCGTCAGCAACGATAACGTCGGCTTTGTCATTGGGAATTTCATGCGGTTCGATATAGCCGATGAAGTCAATATTCATATGCGAATTGCGAATCATCTGAGCGGCTTTGTGAATTTCTTCCTTGCCCTTCATTTCTTCGGCGCCGATATTCAGCAGAGCCACGCGCGGGCGGCTTATGCCCAGGGCGCAACGCGCCAGAATATCGCCCATCATGGCAAATTCGGCCAGATTGATGGCGCTGCATTCGGTGTTGGCACCAAGGTCGAGCATGACATATTTGCCGTTTATGTGCGGCATGACGCTGACAATGGCCGGACGATGGATTTTCTGAATGGTTTTGAGCACCAGTTTGGAAATAGCCATCAACGCACCGGTATTGCCGGCGGAAACGACGGCCTGAGCTTCGCCTTTGCGCACGGCGTCAATCGCCATGTACATGCTGGTGTTCTTGTTGCGGATGACGGAAGACGGTTTGTCTTCGTTGCGGACAACTTCGTCGGAATGGCGGATTTCGCAAACCTTCTGAAGCTGCGGATAACTGCCGAGGGAAGCCCTGATTTTGGCTTCGTCGCCGAACAGCAGAAATCTGACGTCCGGATTTTTCCTGGCGGCAATCGCCAAGCCCTCTATTACGACTCGGGGGGAATTATCTCCCCCCATTGCGTCGATTGAAATGACCAGATTATTTTCAGACAAAACCGGCTCCAATCATATTAGTAAGTTTTAATTATTCGTTGGTTGCCTTCTGCGCAACAACTTCACGATTGTCATACTGTCCGCATTTCGGGCAAACATTATGAGGTCTCTTCAACTCACCGCAGTTCGGGCATTCCATATAGGAATTTGCGCCCAAAGCATCGTGAGAACGACGCATGTCGCGGCGGGATTTAGATGTTTTCTTCTTTGGTGTAGCCATTTTCTTATACTCTAGTTTACGGTTATTTTCATTTTCCAGACGCCTTAATAAACCAATTGACTTTTAAAATCAACCGGTATTTTGACATAAGGAAAGCTTTAGTGCCCTTTTATCCAATATTTTATAAATTTGCAAGCATAATTTTTATTTTTTGAGTTTTGCCAAGACGCTGAACGGATTTTGGGCCTTGGTCGTCTCCTCGTCGAACTCGGAAACGAATTCGAAAACCTCGCCCTCTTTGCGCGGATAGTCTTCCATAACCAGAGCGACCTGCTCAATGGCAATCTGCGCCAAATCTATTTTTCCGTCTTCGACGATGTCGGGAACTTCGGCATCCATATCCTCATCCAGCAGCGCCTTTTGCTCGCGATAAGTCATCAGGGTATCGAAAACCAATGCAAACTCCGGTTCATAAACCCGGAAAAAATTTTCAAGGCTTACGACGCTCTGCAGTTCCAGTTCGGCCCGAACCCGCCCCCAAACGTCAAGACGGTGCTCCTTATGTTTCAGCTTAAGCATAATCTCGGCATCGAAACTTCTGACCGACGGCACTTTCAGCACTTCAGCCAGATAAACCAGCTCTTTTGCCGACGCTTTGAGCGTATATTTTTTTTCAAACTGGGAAAGCTCGTCTACAACAATGGGATAAGAAAAAAAATTTTGCATAAATACTTTCCTTATGCTATATAAATGACAATATTTAATGTATATAGCGATAAGGAAGATTAAATGTCAATAAACAAAGTGCTTTTATCAGGACTGTTGGCCTGCTCGCTTTCCGCCTGCAGCCGCGACTTGTTTATTTCACATAACGGCAACATGCCGACCAACGAAAGAATCGAACAGGTTAAGGTCGGACAATCAAAAAATCAGGTCAAATCCATTCTCGGCAGCCCGTCTTCCGTTGTTTCCCTTGACAAAAACACCTGGATTTACATGTCTTCCGACATTGAGCGGATTGCCTTTCTGGAACCTAAAGAGGTCAGCCGCGACGTTCTGACCATTAAATTCGACGAAGAGAACAACGTCATTGATATTGACCGCATGAGCCAGAAAGACGGCAAACAGGTTGCCATCAACGAAGACAAGACAGAAACCATGGGGCAGCAGCAGGGATTCTTCCGCCGCTTTTTCGGCGGGGTCGGCAGTTATATGCCTTTCCCCGGCGGCAGCCGCGGCCAAAATCTTTAAGCCATTCATTAAGCCCCGCAGATGCGGGGTTTTTTTTACATCAGGCTATATTGATGGATTTTGAATCCATATTAATTTCATGCTGCAAAAAATCGACTATTAAGAGTTTTTCTTCTAGAATATCTAGATTTTTTAGACATATTTTTTTGTAGACTAATGAATAGTTGACTTTTCCCTCGTCATGGTATATATTCAATAATGTGGTGTATTAAAGTGATGAAGTCTCTTTTGAGAAGATTTTCCGTCTTTTTCGGTGCACCCGTATATTAACGCAGGTTCCGGCCTTTAACTGTTTGAGGTGTACCATGTCTTATTCTCGTTGCTTATCTTTATCGGCTTTATTAGCTTCAACTTTTATTATGCCGACGGCAGCCATGGATTTGACTTCGGCTCCCTTAAACGGTTTCCCTACACTGACACACACATACACACCTGTTCCGGAACCTGCGTCTCTTGCCAATTCCTATAAAACCGCCGCCGTCTGTTTCCTCGGGTTCGGAAACTGCGGCAAAGACCAGTCCTTCAGCAAAGGCGACAGCTCTTATGAACGAAATTCCTCCGACATGTGCCGGGAAGAAGGATACGCCGTAACATCCTGCTCCCTTCCCAAATATCCTTCAGGACAATGTCCTTACGACCCGTCTCTTTACAAAAGCTGCAAGGACGATACGGCGCGCGCATGCAAAGAAGCCGGTTTCAACACAAGCTGCGGTTCCGGCTATATCAAAGACAACTCGCAAATCTGTCCGTATAACAGCTCTTATTACAAGTGCAAATGCAATCCCTGTGACGGCTATGCCTACACTCTGGCGCAGGCAACCGCCGACGGGTATGTTGCCGACGGCAGCTGCAACAGCTGCGGCACAACCAAATACAAACGCAAAAACAATCCCTGCGCCGGATTCCTGACCTGCGAATGCGGCGGTCAAATCGGTACTCAGACCTGCAAAAGCGGCTCAGCTACAAAATATCAGGTCTGCAAACCTTGTTGCGAAAACAGATGTTCACAAACATCTTGTCCTGCAGGTTATCTCTGCGAACTGGAAACATGCTCCAATAAATACTGTATAATTGGTTGTGCAATTAACTATACCGACTGGTGCACACAGCCTGTGACCGACTGCGGCGCGCTGGGGTATGCCAAAACCGCCGACCAATGCCCAGACGGCTATCTTAAATGTCCGTATGGCGATACGGTCTTTTGTCCGAATGTACCTAAAGTCGGATATATTTTATATTCGGACATGACAACCTCTGCCGAAATAATTTCGGGAAAAACGCCTATTGGTGTGGTTTTTGACCAGCAAAAAAGATTGGCCGTGGCTCTGACCCAATCCGGCTATCTGGTTTTCGGCGGCTACAATATGCATGTAACCGGGCTGACAACATGCGGTTCATCGGCAGGTGGCTGGGGAACCTATGACACTTCGGGCATTCTGTCCTGTGACACGGACGGCAAAGCAAATACGACTGTCATTATTAATTTTGCTCAAAGTTCCGGCAAATCATTCCCGGCGGCCGAATATTGTTATAATTATACGACATCCGGAACCGCTGCCGGCGACTGGTGGCTTCCCAGCATGTATGAACTGAGCAGGCTGATTGAGAACAAGGCAATTGTTAACGATACGTTGACAAAGCTTGGAAAAACGACTTTATACAATGCGGAATCATCTGTTTCCGACAGTTGCGGATATTGGTCTTCGACCGAAGCCGATGCCTATGCTCAGTGGTATTATACGACAACTGTCAGTTGGTCTAAAAAATATGATGCAGATAGCTATATCCCATCTTCCTGTGGATACGGATATTATTTCGCCCGTCCGGTAATCGGATTTAGAGAGGAGAAAAAGATGAAAAAGGTATTTCTATTAATGACAACTGCTTTGTTCTCCTTTGACACCCGGGCGGCGACGGAAGAATGCGTGGACGCGCCAAGCTGTACGGATTTGGGTTATACCCGTACGGCAGACGAATGTCCGGACGGTTCGGTTAAATGTCCGTGGAACACCGGTTTGGTCTTTTGTGAATGCAGCAAATCCTATAAGTACACCTGTAACGGCGATAATGAAACGGCAGGAACCGACAAATGCGGCAATTACTATGCCGCCTGCGGCTGTGACACCGGATATCATTGGGCAGACGGGAAATGCGTGGCCGATCGCGCTTCATGCGCAATCGGCTGGATTTATTACAGTGACGGCACCTGTTCGGCGCCGGCCGCTTATACAACCAGCAAAACGGTTCTGGGTATTGTGGTACATGTCAACGATAACGGTGTCGGCGGACAAGTCATGGCACCGTGGCCGATTGATACGAATGGTAATAAAACCAGCAGCAACTCAACGACCATGATCTGGGGTGGTTATGGCACGGATATTTCAAGTCTGCCGAATTATACGTCCAACAGTTCCGCTTCAACAGATTATGACAGCTGTGGCAATACGGATAAGATTGTAGCGGCCGGTGATGCCAGCACTTATCCGGCCGCCTGGGCGGCACGGAAATATGCGCCGACGACAGATACGGCCGGCAAATGGTGCCTGCCGGCGGCCGGTATTATGACCAACATCTATAATAACCAGGATGCTATACAAACAGCGATCTCAAAAGTAGGAGGTGTTTCCTATCCGAACTGCTGTAACTGGTCTTCGTCGGAGAACTCGAGCTACACCGCGTGGGAGTCTTACTTTAGCAGCAGTAACGGTTTGACTAACTACTCTAAGCGCAGCAGCAATTCTGTCTACGTTCGCCCGGTGCTGGAGTTTTAGGAAGGAGAAAAATAATGAGAAAAATATTTTTAATGTTAACGACGGCTTTGTTCTCCTTTGACGCCCGGGCAGTGACCTGTACGGCAACTCCGGAATGCGCGGCGCTCGGATATAAATATACGGAAACAGAATGTGAAAAAGGCGCGGTCAAATGCCCCAGCGGCAGCAGCTACTTTTGCCCCAATCCACGTCCTAAATGCAACATCGGCGATATTTTCTATACTGATTATACTTGTGTTGCCGCAGCCAATCACAACAGCAGCAAAACGGTTCTGGGTATTGTGGTACATGTCAATAATAACGGTGTCGGCGGTCAGATTATGGCGCCGTGGCCGATTGATGCAAACGGCAATAAGAACAGTAGTAATGTGGGTATGTATTGGTCAACTAAGTATGTTGATATTTCAAGCTTACCGAACTTATCACACTCCGAAGCATCAACGGACTATGACAGCTGCGGCAACACGAACAAAATTGTTGCGCAGGGTAATGCCGGCACTTATCCGGCCGCCTGGGCGGCACGAAAATATGCGCCGACGACAGATACGGCCGGCAAATGGTGCTTGCCGGCGGCCGGTATTATGACCAACATCTATAATAACCAGGACGCTATACAAACAGCGATCTCAAAAGTAGGAGGTGTTTCCTATCCGAGCTGTTGTAACTGGTCTTCGTCGGAGAAATCGAGCGACAGCGCGTGGTACTCTGGCCTGTACAACAGTTACGGCGTGGGCAGCAATGGCAATAAGAATTACGCAGGCTATGGTTACGTTCGCCCGGTGCTGGAATTTTAGGGACTTCCTCTAATTAGATTGTCGGATCAAGTCCGACAATGACTGCAAGAAAAACAAGCCCGGCAATAACAGAAAGAAAAACAAGTCCGACAATGACAGTTCTTATTTGTCATTCCCGTGCTTGGAGTCGATAGTTGGCGAGAACGAGCTATAAGCGAAGTTCGAGGCTTACGGGACGAAAGGGGCCCAACGCAGTTGGGAATTTACACACGGGAATCTGTAAGGGAGATCCCCGGGACGCGTTGCGCCCGAGGATGACAATAAAAAAGAAAGCGCCCGAGGATGACACAGAGAAGAAACCCCCGGGTCAAGCCCGAGGGTAACTGTGGTAAAAAGAACCCGAGGGTGACTGTGGTAAAAAGAGGCCGAGGGTAACTGTAAGGAAAAACAAGGCCAAATATGGCAGAGAAGAAACAGTTTAAAAGCATCTGCCTTGCGGCAGATGCTTCGGCTTAACAGAAAGTGCTTCTGTTCACACACATACACACACCACACCTATCTGTTTCATACACAAATATAAGTATAAGCTCAAAACGGCATAAAAGCAACTTTTTTATAAAAAACCCGGCGTAAACTTCCGCAAAACAAAGCCCGGAAAATTATAAGCTTTTGCTAATTCAATCAGAAACCGACATCAGGTTCCAAACCGTATTCGCGCAGCGTTTGCAGCAATTCGGCCAGATAAAGCCTTTCGTTATACAGGACTGCGCCATCGGCCGCGCTGACCTTGAAAGCGTCAACAGCCAATGCGGCGGCCTCTTCCGGGGTTTTGGCCTTCAGATTGTTCAACGAACGGTAAAAATCCTCTTCATCGGGATTCAGGCTTTTGAGATACGAGTTTACGTACTGCTCGCTCAAAGCCTGAGACTGAGGACGGACACGGGTAATATATTCGCGAATGGCTCGGGTTTTTATGTCGGTAAAATTCGCGTTGCATTTGGCCAGAAAAATCAGAATTATCAAGTCATCGCGAACCGCTTCAAGCTGTTTGACGTCAATAACGACCGGCGCCGGCTTTTTTATCTCCTCGGCCTGTTCGGCGGCAAGACGCCGCGACTGCAGAAAATCCTGATAGAAATTTTGTGCGGAGTAATAATATTTTTCGGTATTGAGATCATACAAATCGCGTACCAGCGCAGCGTCTAACAGTTTGCCCCTTTTCGCGCGGTAAAAATACAGGTCGAAAAACAGCGTGCCGTTTTTTTCCCAGGCGTTCTTGACGGCGACATTTTCTTCGGAAACCCGGTTTTTGAAAACAATATGAACCAGCATATTATAAAAATCGAGACTGCAGCTGTTTTCGCTCATCTAATCTCCTTTGACCATCTCGACCAGTTTGCCGACATAGGTTTTAATCGTTTCGACCCTGACGGCATAACTTTGCAAATCGCGTTCGACAAACAGCTTCTGATCCGGACGGATTTTGATGACGCCAAACTGTCTGGAAACCCAGTTAATCAGTTTATCCGGCGCTTTGAAAACGTTGTTATGGAAAGTTATCAGAATACCCTTGGCGCCGGCGTCGATTTTTTCGACATTTGCTTCACGGCAAAGCTGTTTGATCTCAACGGTTTTGAGCAGGTTGTCCACTTCTTCGGGAAGTTTGCCGAAACGGTCTGTCAGCTCTTCGCGCATGTCCAAAATGCCGGCTTTGTCCCTGATTTCGCCGATACGTTTATACAATCCCAGCCGCACGCCCAAATCGCGGACATAGGTTTCGGGAATCATAATCGGAATACCGGTAGTAATCTGCGGTGCCCAATCGGCCGGTTCGTCTTCCCGGCGCTGCCGTTCACCGCTCTTCTGCCGCATAATTTCCTCTTCCAGCATATGCTGATACAACGCGATGCCGACGTCTTTGATATGTCCGGACTGTTCTTCGCCGAGGATATTTCCGGAACCCCGGATATCCATATCGTGGCTGGCCAGCGAAAAACCGGCGCCCAGCGTATCCAGCGCCTGCAGAATGTTCAGCCGACGCTCGGCTACCGGCTTAAGTTCCTTTTGCTTCGGCACCGTAAAATAGCAATAACCGCGGACTTTCGAGCGCCCTACCCGTCCCTTGAGCTGATACAGCTGTGCCAGTCCGAACATGTCGGAACGGTGGACTATCATGGTATTGACCGTCGGCATATCGATACCGGATTCGATAATCGTGGTTGAAAGCAGCATATCGGCTTTGCCATCGGCAAAGTCGTTCATCACGTCTTCCAGCTGTTTGACCGGCATTTGCCCGTGTGCGACCAGAATCCTGATGTCCGGCACCAGCGCGCGCAGTTCCTTTTCCATGCCGAAAATGTCGGAAACGCGCGGACAGACGAAAAATACCTGGCCGTTGCGGAATTTTTCGCGGTAAATGGCCTCTTTTATCATTACCTTGTCAAACGGCATGACAAAGGTTCGAGCCGCCAGACGGTCAACCGGCGGCGTAGCGATAATACTCAGCTGCTTGACCCCGGTCAGCGACATTTGCAGCGTGCGCGGTATCGGCGTGGCGGTCAGCGTCAGGACATGAACATTCGACTTCAATGCCTTGAGCTTTTCCTTATGCGCAACGCCGAAATGCTGTTCTTCGTCGATAATCAGCAAACCGAGATTGCAGAACTTAATGTCTTTGGACAGCAGCGCATGGGTGCCGATGACTATTTCCACGGAACCGTCTTCCAATCCCTTTTTGGTTTCTGCGGCCTCTTTGGGCGTAACCAGACGGGAAAGCATTCTGACCCGTACCGGAAAACCTTCCATGCGTTTTTTGAAATTGTAATAATGCTGACGCGCGAGCAATGTGGTCGGCACAATCAGCGCCACCTGAGCGCCGGACATTGCCACGGCAAAAGCTGCGCGCAAAGCAACCTCGGTCTTGCCGAAGCCGACGTCGCCGCAAACCAGCCGGTCCATCGGCGATCCCTGATTCAGGTCTTTCAAAACATCGGTAATCGCATTTAACTGATCGTCGGTTTCATTGAAAGGAAAACGGGCGCAGAACTCGTCATACAAACCTTGCGGCGGCACAAAGCTGTCGGCTACTTTCAAGTGGCGTTCGGCGGCGATTTTAATCAGCTTTTCGGCAATGTCGCGGATTTTCTCCTTAACCCTGGCCTTTTTGGCCTGCCATGCCAGCCCGCCCAGCGTATCAAGCTGAATGTTGTCGTCTTCCATGCCGTAGCGCGAAATGACGTCGATATTCTCAACCGGCACGAACAGTTTGGCATCGCCGGCATACAGAATTTTCAGGCAATCATGCGGCGCACCGCCCGCGGTAATGTTTTCCAGTCCCAGAAACCTGCCGATACCGTGTTCAATGTGTACGACCAGTTCGCCGACCGACAGGGACGAAACATCGGCAATAAAGTCTTTGGAAGTAACTTTTTTGGCACTCTTGCGGTTCTGCCGCTCGCCGAGAATATCCTGTTCCGAAACCAGGCACAGGCCGTCGCCGCGGAAGCCGTGCGGCAGGTTCATAACCAGCAGGACGATTTTCTTATGCGCGGCTTTTTTCAGGGCATCGTCCCAATCATCGGCAAAGCTCATATCCTTAATGCCGTATTCGCTCATCAGCGTAAACAGGCGTTCGCGCGAACCGGCGGAATAGCAGCAGACGATGCGCGCCAATTTGGCATTTCGGACAAATAATCCTTAAGTTCGGCATAAACCTGCGCGGCATTGACGTTTCTGGCATGCGAAAAAACTGCGGCCGGGAATAACGCCGGCGTTTATAACCCCTTCGCCTCCGGGAAAACTCATGGACGTAAACCGGAGTGCCCGGCGGGCCTTAACCTTAGCCGAAAATTCGCGCGCGGTCAGAAACATCAGCTCCGGATTGACCGGGCGATAGGTGTCGACTTCGCTGGCCGACTTTATGCCCAGCGCCTCCTGCCTGGCCAGATAATAGTCCATTATGCCGTCTTCCTTGGCCAGCAGAGCATCGTCGACGCTGCGGTCAAGCACGACATGGGCGGCCGGCAGATAATCGAACAGGCTCGGCAGCGGCTCTTCATAGAAAAACGGCAGCCAGTTTTCCATGCCCATATATTTGCGCGAGGCGGAAATCGCCTCATAAAGCTCGTCGCTTTGCGCGGCGGCACCGAAAGCCTCGCGATAAGCGGCACGGAAATTCTTGACGGTATTGTTATCGAGCACCACTTCGCCGACCACCTGAAAGCCATAACTTTTCAGTTCGCCGGTGGTGCGCTGGCTGAACGCGTCAAAAGTGCGGATCTTTTCCACTTCGTCGTCAAAAAGGTCTATACGCAGAGGCTCGGGCGTGCCGACCGGAAAGATGTCGAGGATGTCGCCGCGGACGGCATATTCGCCGGGTTCCATAACCTGTTCGACCCGGTTGTAGCCGTTGACGACAGCATAGTGTACAAAATCGTTGAAGTCGAGCTTGCCGCCAACCCTGATCTCGCGCATGGAATTACGAAAAATTTTGGACGGCGGGAGTTTCTGAATAACGGCGCCGATACTGGCAATCACAATCCGTTTTTTCTTCGGGTTCGGATTTAAGGTCAGAGCGCCGAGAGCCGCCACTCGTTCGGCAACGATGCCGGTATTTGGCGAAACGCGGTCGTAGGGAACCGTGTCCCAGGCCGGAAACTTAAGAACCTCAACATCAGGCGCCACGTTTTTCAAAAGCTCGGCCGTGCGCTCCAGACTGAGGCCATCGCTGACAATGTAGAGAATATCCTGTTTGGACGAGCGCAGCAAATCGCGGAGCAGAAAGGCGTCATACCCCTCGGCTACCGCAGAAAACGTATAATCCGCAAGTTGTTCAATGTCTGCGTGCATTTGGCAATCTTATCATTTACTATTTGAAATAAAATATATACAATATGCGCATTATAGCAACCTTTTTCTTGAGGAATAATTAAGAAACCATGCGGCCGCCGCTTTTATATCCGCTGTTTGCGGGAATCGAAAATCTGAACGGCATCGGCGAAAAAACCGCCAAACTGGTGCGCAATCTGGCCGGGGACAAAATCGTCGACCTGTTGTGGCATCTGCCCTCCTCGATTATCGACCGGCGCTATTCGCCCAGACTTGCGAACGCCCACATCGGTTCCATCGTTACGGTAAAAATCAGAGTTCTGGAGCATATTGAACCCAAGCTCAAAAAACTTCCCTACAAAATCGTCTGCACCGACGGCAGCGAAGAGATTACCCTAAGCTTTTTTCACGCTTATCCGGAAACGCTGAAACGCAATCTGCCCGAAGGCAGCGAACGGGTCATCAGCGGCAAGCTGGAAAGCTTTAACGGCAGTTTGCAGATGAGCCACCCGGACTATGTCGGGCGTCCGGAAGAGATGGACCGGATTAAGACCGTCGAAGCCGTTTATCCGCTGACCGGCGGCATTACCAACAAAATGATAAACAAATATATCCGCCAGGCGCTGGCCCGGGTTCCGAAAATGCCGGAATGGCTGGACGAACATTACCGGCAGGCCGAAGGCCTGCCCGCTTTCAACGAAGCGCTGGCCGCCGTACACAATCCCCAATCGGATGCGGACATTCTGCCTTCGGCGCCGGCGCGCCGGCGGCTGGCCTATGACGAAATGCTGGCCAACCAGCTGGCTCTGGCACTGGTTCGCGAAAAAGTCAAAAAACAGCAGGGACGCGAAATCAGGGGCAACGGGCTTCTGCGTAAAAAAATTCTCGAAAAGCTGCCGTTTGAACTGACAGAATCTCAGGAAAAGGTTTTAAAGGAAATCTTTGCCGACCAGGCTTCGCCCTACCGCATGCTCAGGCTTTTGCAAGGCGACGTCGGCAGCGGCAAAACCATCGTAGCGCTGATGTCCATGCTGAATGCGGTTGAATGCGGCACGCAGGCCGCAATTATGGCGCCGACCGAAATTCTGGCCAAACAGCATCTGGAAACCATGCAGCCGCTTTGTGAAGAAATCGGCATCCGCGCCGAGCTGCTGACCGGGCGGATTAAAGGCAAGCGCGCGCCAGAATTCTGGAAGACCTTGAAGCCGGAAAAATTGACATTCTTATCGGTACGCACGCGCTGTTCGTGGAGGCCGTCACTTTTAAAGACCTGGCCTGCGTCGTCGTCGACGAACAGCACCGTTTCGGCGTCCATCAGCGTCTGGCGCTTTCGGACAAGGGCAACAAACCCGACATTCTGGTCATGACGGCGACGCCGATTCCGCGGACGCTGGTGCTGACCGCTTACGGCGATATGGAATATTCCAAAATCGACCAACCGCCCAAAGGCCGCAAACCGGTAGATACCCGGGTACTGCCGATTTCCAAACTGCAGGACGTCGCCGCGGCGCTCAAGCGTAAAATCGAACAGGGCTGCCGCGCCTATTGGGTCTGTCCGCTGGTGGAAGAATCGGAAAAAGTTGATCTGGCCGCCGCCGTCGAGCGTTTTGACACGCTGCGAAAAATTTTCGGCGGCGAAGTCGGACTGGTGCACGGCAAAATGAAAGAAAAGGAAAAAGACGCGGTCATGGAGCGTTTTAAGGCCGGCGAACTCAAGGTTCTGGTTGCAACGACGGTTATTGAAGTCGGCGTCAATGTCCCCGAAGCCACGGTTATGGTCATTGAACACGCCGAGCGTTTCGGACTGGCACAGCTGCACCAGCTGCGGGGCCGCATCAAACGCGGCTTTCAGGCCTCGACCTGCATTTTGCTTTACGCCTACCCGCTGAGCGAAACTTCCCGGGAAAGGCTGAACATCATGCGCGAAACCGAAGACGGTTTTCTGATTGCCGAAAAAGATCTGGAACTGCGCGGCGGCGGTGAAATTCTCGGCACCAGGCAGTCGGGTTTCTGCGAATTTCGCATTGCCGACATGAACGAACACAAACATTTGCTTTATACCGCCAACAAAGACGCGCAGATGATTGTGGCGCAGGATGAAAAGCTGTCGACGCCGCGCGGCGAAGCCCTGCGGATTTTGCTTTATCTGTTTGAGCGCGACGAAGCCGTCAAAACCTACCAACAATAATACTTGAGACAAAAATAAATTACGTGTCAAGAATAGTTGACTTTTGTTCTTAAAGAGATTATCATAAATATTGATAGGTGTGATGTGAACTGCGATTTGGCAGCCTGACAAGGCTGTGTCATCGCCGACGTTTTTGCACACCTCTGCCCTTGCAGGCGCTGTCTTTCGTTAACTTGTTTGAGGTGTGTCATGTCTTATTGTCGTCTCTGTTTATTTGCCGCTTTGATTGGCGGAATGTTTGTCCGAACCGATGCGGCAGTTCGGGCGGCGGAAAAGAGCATGACGCTCTCTCAACCCGTTAATGCACATTTCAACACACTATCCACACCCATGACAACGCCTGCGCCTCTTTTTGCAGACATAAACAATTCTTATCAGACCGCAAGCATTTGTTTTATCGGTTTCGGGGAATGCGGCGACAATACCGACTTCAGCAAAAGCGACGACGGATTTTCCCTGCCGGACTGCGCTTCCATCGGCTATCCGCTGACATCATGCACGCCGCCCGGATATCCCGACAAGTTCTGCCCGTACGACAGCAGTTATTTTGCCGCCTGCCGCGAAAACCGCCCCAAAGCATGTGCCGACGCGGGTTATGTTACAAATTGCAGCAAAGGCGAAATTCTCGACCCCGATGCGCTTTGCCCCCATGACGGATCCTACGGCAACTGCATATGCAACCCCTGCAGCGGTTACGACTATACCTATGAAGAAGCCACCGAAAAAGGCTACGAAGTCGACGGCGAGCCCTGCGACAGCTGCGGAACCCTGAAATATAAACGGGAACCTGCCGAATGCCGCGGATATCTGGTTTGCAACTGCGGACCCGAAATCGGTTCGCCCAGCTGTCAGAGCGGTACGCTTGAACTGTTTGAGACCTGTCAGGAATGCTGCGACAACAAATGTACGCTGGACAAATGTCCAGAAGGCGCCATCTGCACGTTGGAAGACTGTTCCGGCAAATATTGCGCAATCGGCTGCGCCACAGGTCTGGCCGACGCGGAAAACTACTGGTGCGACGGGGCGCTGTGGTACTGGCTGCCGCAGCCGGCAACCTGTCAACAAACAGAAAATTAATCAGAGAACTGAGGAGAAAACCATGTTTAATCCAGAAAAGAAAATCGGCGCGAGCCTGCTGGTTTTGGGGATGATGATTTCCGGCCGGGCCATGGCTCAGGCCGAAACAACGCCGACCTGCGTCAAGGCGCCGACCTGTGAAGAACTCGGCTATGACAAAGTTGCTTCCGACTGCGGCGAACTGGCCAAACTTCGCTGCCCCTTTGACCCGGACAAGTATTTTTGTACCGCCTATACCGACCAAAACGGTAAAAAACTTGCGGAAATCGGCGATTTCGTATATGTTGACGCAATTTCGGCAGAACCGATTTCGGGCCGTATTCCGGTCGGTATCGTTTATGACCTCAGCGGCAAGATGATGTCCATTGCGCAGTTTACCGGTTCGACATCAAGCCAATGCGCCAGTTATACGACGGACGGCACCAGCGGCTGGAGTCTGGCCAGCATGGAAGATATGGGCTTAATTAAAGCTAATGTTGACAAAATAAACGCCCAGCTGGCAAAAATTCCGAATGCAAAAAAAATTGAAACTGGTGGAGATTCCAGCATCTTAAGCAACGATCGTTGTTGGCTTACAAACAATGGTGTAGGAGCTTGCATGTTGAAAAATGTTGCTATAAATGGGAAGGCTGATTATGGATGCTATAGCGGTGCCGGAACCCATGCGCTCTGTGTGCGGTCATTCGGCAGCGGCGGTGCCGGTAATGATCCGACTCCGACGACTTATAAAGTTGGTGATGTTTATACCGATGATAAGGGTAAGGCTATCGGCACCGTCTTTGAAATTGATAGCGGCGGTACCCATGGCCGAATTCTATCTCGTACTTCCCGTACCGGTACACAGGTTCAGGCTATTGAATACTGCGACAGCCTTAATTCTACGACCGGCCTTATCTGGGGGTTACCAACCCATCAGCAGATGGTTACAGTATGTGAGAAGAATATTTCCGGGTATTCTAGAAGTTCTACTTATTGGACAGGAACTGGTAATAGTGGTCAAGCGTATTATTTGGGTTCTTGTGGTGGTTACTCTGGCAATACTGTTAATCTTACACCCGAAAGTAACAATCCTTACTTCTGTGCGGCGGCGTTCTAAGTCGGTTGAACCAAAGCCCTCTCAATGAGAGGGCTTTTTTTGTATGACAAAAAAAATTTTTATGTTGTTCCATTATTGGTAGACAGAAAAATTTGTACTTTCATTAATAGTTGACTCTTTCCCCAAATTAGCTTATCCTCATACTTGATAGGTGTGGATTGTCTGATGCTGCGGCGCTTTTTATGCCGCAGGTTCTTTTGTCGGCGCATCCGACATTCTTTCCATTGCCTCTCGCTCCCCTTTCGGGCTTCGGTTCTAACTTTGTCGCGAGGTGATACTATGAAGAAATCCGTTTTAATGTTCTCTTTGCTTTCCGGAACGGCTCTTATGTTCCCAAGGCTAACCATTGCCTCCGGCTTACCTGCACTTACACACACATACACACCCGAACCGAAGCCCGCCTTTCAGTTTGAACAAACCGACAAAGCCTTTAAGACCGCCGCCGTCTGTTTCCTCGGCGCCGGCGACTGTGACTCGAACGTCGGCTTTGGCAAAGGCGACGATTATTATCTTTACGACCGGAAAAGATGTTGGAAAGAAGGTTATTATTATCAGAATTGCAGCATTTTAGAAGAAGTCGATGATGTTTGTCCCTACAAATCCACTTTCGGTCGCGGCTGCAAATGTTCGTCAAAATTGGTAAGCTGTCCGGCCGGACAGGTCGGCGTCGGCGACAGCTGCGACGGCAAATATCTGTCCTGTCAATGTGACCCGAAACTGGTAAGCTGCGCGTCAAACCAAACCGGACAGGGAGCAAGCTGCGGCGGCAAATACGAAAGCTGCAGCTGTAAGGGCGAATATCTGTATACTTCCGCCAATTGTTCTTATCCTCGTTCGGTATCGGGAGACAGCTGCGGCGGAAAATATACCGGCTGTTCCTGTCCGTCAGGCGTAAGTTCGGGAAATTATGGCTGCGAAGAATACTACGGTTCGCCTTGTTCCGGCATCTGCAAAAAAGCTTACGGGGACAACTGCCATAACCGAACCGACAACAACTCGGCCTTATACGGCTGCATGAAATATTATAACGATTGTTCAACCAAGTGCGAAACGCCCTACAAAGACAACTGCCGAAACCGAACTGAAGTTATTTCAAGCTGTCCGGCCAATGCCGTTTGCTCCTATTTCTCCGACTGTTCCTCAAAAAAATCAGCTCCTGGTCCTGCAAATCTGGATACACTCTATCGGGAAATACATGTGCAGCAGACGGCTGTAAAAATCGGATACATTTACTACACGGACGGCAAATGTTTGCCGGCGGCAAACCATGACAGCGGCAAAACCGTTCTCGGTATCGTCGTTCATATAACCGACGGCGGACAACACGGCCAAATTATGGCGCCCTGGCCGATTGACGAGAATGGCGGCAGATTGTCAGACAACAGTATAAGAATGAAATGGGCTGTTCCCTATGGCGACATTACAACGCTGACAAATTACACTTCTCAGTCAGCGGCAACAACCGACCGAGACAGCTGCGGCAACACGGCAAAAATTACGGCTAAAGATTCTGCCGACAAGTATCCGGCAGCCTGGGCAACGCGAAAATATGCGCCAACCTCGGCAACTTCGGGAAAATGGTGTCTGCCGGCAGCCGGTATTTTGACTAACATTTACAATAACCTGTCATCCGTGCAAGCCGCAATCGGCAAAGTCGGCGGCGTTGCACTTTTAAGCCATGGCGGAATGTGGTCGTCTTCGGAAAAAGACAGTCAGAACGCCTGGATGCTTTATGTTCCGGCAGGAAGTTCTTTCTATGGTTTGGGAAGCAACAACAAAACCGGAATCGACTATGTTCGTCCGGTACTGGAGTTTTAGGGATCATAATTGGATTGCCGGGCCAAGCCCGGCAATGACAGAGAGGAAAGCGTCATCCTCTTCTCTTCTTTGTCATCCTCGGGCAAACGCAGTGCGACCCGGGGATCCATGGATGTTCGGGTCAAGCCCGAACATGACATAGAAAAAAAGCCCGAGGGTAACAATTATTTACTCGTCATTCCCGTGCTTGACACGGGAATCTGTAAAGAAGACCCCCGGGTCAAGCCCGAGGGTGACTGTAGTAATAAACTTTAGAAGTTATAGTTCATTGACGCGGCCAGAATATGAATATCGTTCTCATAATCAGCACGCAGCGAACCGCGGGCCGTATCGCCGTCATGGAAACCGTTCAGCTTAACCTTGCCCTTATCGGCACGAATGTAAGTATAACCGACGTTAAACGTCCATTTGTCATCGTACTTATACTCGACACCGGCCGAATACCACAAGCGGTCGGCATCGGGAATGCGCGGCGTACGGTATTCCTGTCCGACGGCGCTCTGGTCGACGGCAAAACCGGCGCGGAGCTTCCACTGGTCATCAACCTTATAGCTGGCACCGATTGAGTAAAAAGTGGTGTCTTTCCATTTTTCCTGCGTAACGTTGTCCAGCCCCTTGTCGCCCTTAATGCGCAGCTCCTCAAACGAAGACCAGTAAGTGCGTCCGAACTCGGCCATGACCGCCCATTTGTCATTAATGTCATGATAAGCGCCAATCGTCAGGTTGGCCGGCGTGGTCAGACGCGCGGAAATATCCTGGCTGGCCAGATCGCGCATCAGTCCGTCAAATTCAATGTCGCCTTTCAGCTTATGTTTAATCTGGCTGCGGTAACCGATACCGAAACGGGTCTGCGGGGTCAGCTCATACAAAGCGCCCAGCTGATAGCCGATGTCAAAGGTATCGCCTTCCAGCCGCGCCTTGTCTTCGACGCCCGGTAAGACACCGCCGGTATAAGGATTGGGCACGCGGACGCCGTTGCGCAGCGTCGCCTTGATGTACTGCATCTGGAACCCGGCGCCGAGCGAAAGTTCATCGGTGGCCTTGTAAGCGATCATCGGGGTCAGCGTTACCGTCGTTACCTTGGACAAAGTCCCGTGAAAACGGCCGGCCCAGAGATCGTTGTATTTGGTAATCATGCCATAGGGAACATTCAGCGACAGGCCGAGGGTAAAACGGTCGTCCAGCTGTTTGGACATATACATCGCCGGCGCAACGGCAGAATGAACAATATCGCCGGTATAGCCGGAATCCTGAAAGCCCGGAAAGTCGTCGCCGGGGATAACCGTGTCGGCATGCGCCCTTTTGGCACGGGAACGCGGCGCAATCCAAGTACCGCCGACGGAAATTTTGGTGCCTTTGTGGCGGGTCAGCCCGGCAGGGTTAAAGAATGAATAGGAAATGTCTTCCGCTCCGGCAGTGGCGCCCGCAAAGGCATTGCCCTGGGCGGCGGCGGACTGTTCCTTGAGGTTGAAACCGGAAGCAAGGGCATCGGAACAGACAAGAACAGTCCCGACGGCAGTCAAAGTCAAAAGTTTTTTCATAAGTCACACTTTGAGTTGTTGATACATCGCAACATAATGTATGCAGTTCTGCCGTCCGTAACGTAACAATTTGTAACAATCGACAGAAAAGAATGTAATAATTGTTCACAATATGTTACTGATTTCCCTTGTATAACTTCGTATGTTAAAAATCAATCCTTTATTTATCCCCCTCTGGACAAAGCGCAACTTATTATTCTAATTCAATACATTATATATTGTTTTTTAAGCGGCGCGGGAACCTCTCCAAATTATACCTTTACAAAATTTGAGGTTTTTGGTTACATAAGGTATTATTTGTCAATTTCGGAGATTTATATCTTGAAGGACTTCGTACGTTTCTGCCTGAGACTTTTTTTCAGGTGCTTTAAGGTCAGATGCCATATCGACTTTAATGAAAAACATCTGCCCAAAAAAGGCGTTTATGTTTCCAACCATGTTTCTTTTCTCGATCCCGTTCTGTTGTTTGCGTTTTTGCCCGGAAATCCGGTTTTTGCGCTGAACGGCCATCTGTACCGCAAGCGCTGGATACGATTTTTCATGCGTACGGCAGACATCGTGCCTTTTAACCCGATTGAACCGGGCGACCTGAAAAAAATGATTGCAACGGTCGACAGCGGCCGGCTCTGCGTGGTTTTTCGCCGAGGGGCGCGTAACCGAAAACGGCGGCCTGATGAAGATTTATGAAGCGCCCGGCCTGCTTGCGGACAAGGCCAAGGCGCCGATTATTCCGGTTTGGATCAACGGCCCGCAGTACGGTTATTTTTCCAAGACCAAAGGCAGGCTGCCGCACCGGCCGCTGCCGAAAATGAAAATCACAATCGGCAAGCCCCGCAGTTTTAAGCTCAAAGACGAACTGCGCCGCCAGCGCGACCATATCAGCAACGAAGTATATATGATTTTGCGCGAAATGTCTTTCGAATGCAATTACAATCCGAACATTTCGCTTTTTGCGCAGCTGATGAAAACCGCCAAGGTTCACTCCAAAAAAGGCCTCTACAAACGCCCCTACTTCGTTGAAGACGTTCAGCGCGTGCCCAACACCTACAAAGACATTATCATCAAATCGTTCGTACTCGGCAAATATTTTAAGCGCCACACGCCGCAAGGCGAGCCCGTGGCTTTGCTTCTGCCCAACTCGATTGCCGCGGTGTGCGCGTTTTTCGGACTTTCGGCCTATGAGCGCATACCGGTCATGCTGAACTTTTCGGTCGGCGCCAAAAACATGGCCTCCATGTGCCGCACGGCGGAAGTGCGCATGGTTATTACGTCGTCGACATTTATCAAAACCGCCAAAATGGAAAGCGTGATTGAGGTTCTGAAAGCCAACGGACTGAAAATCGTTTATCTGGAATCCCTGCGCAAGGAAATCGGCCTGTGGAGCAAAATCAACGCCTATCTGCGTTACAAAATCAAACGCGTTCCGCACAAGGACGGCGGCAACAAAAAAGCGGTCATTCTGTTTACCTCCGGTTCCGAAGGCGCGCCGAAAGCCGTGGTTCTGAGCCATGCAAACATCATTTCCAACATCAAGCAGATGTCGGCGATTGAAACCATCAACACCACAGATACGGTATTTAACGCGCTGCCGATGTTTCACAGTTTCGGCCTGACGGTGGGCACGCTGTTCCCGCTGCTTGAAGGCGCCAAGCTGTTTTTGTATCCGTCGCCCCTGCACTACCGCATCGTGGCGGAAATCGTCTACGAGATCGGCGCGACGATTATGTTCGGCACCGACACGTTTTTCCGCGGTTATGCAAAAATCGCGCATCCGTTCGACTTTCATAACGTCCGTTTCATGTTCGGCGGCGCGGAAGCGGTCAAACCCGACACCCGCAACATGTGGATGGAACGTTTGGGCATCAGGGTTCTGGAAGCTTACGGTTCGACCGAATGTTCGCCGGTGGTTACCGCCAACAACCGCATTTTCAACCGTTTCGGCTCCATCGGCAAGCTGCTGCCGGCCATAAAGTACCGCATTGAACCGGTGGAAGGCATTGAAAAAGGCGGCGAGCTGGTCATCAAAGGCCCGAACATCATGATGGGTTACATCATGCCCGAACATCCCGGAAAGCTGGTGCCGCTGGAAGACGGCTGGTATCATACCGGCGATGTGGTTGAGATTGACGAAATCGGCTTCGTCTACATCAAAGACCGGATTAAGCGTTTTGCCAAAATCGGCGGCGAGATGGTTTCGCTGAACGCCGTGCACGAAATGGTCTGCAAAGCCTACGAGTGGATGGGCGCCGAATTTCAGTACGGCATTGTCGCCGTGCCGCACGAGAGCAAAGGCGAGCAGATTGTTCTGGTAACCAATAACAATCAGGTTACGCAGGACGTTTTGCACTCCTACATCAAAAACAACGGCATGTCGGAGTTGTTTCTGCCGCGGGTTATCCTCTATAAGGACAAGCTGCCCGTATTCGCGACAGGAAAAGCCGACAACGTGACGCTAAAAAAAGAAGTCATGGAAGAGCTGGGGATAATTTCCGCCGCAGCATAAGCAAAAAAAGCCCCTTTAAAGGGGCTTTTGTTTTTCCGGCGGGTCAAATGTAACAATTCGTAATTTTATTTGGTTTGTCAAACCGTACCGAAGATTCAAAGATAAAAGCAGTTAAACAACTGCGGAGATTTGAATATGAAACACGGAAAGAATTTTACGCTCGGCGAATATGTGATTATCAAAAAGCCGGAACTGGTCGAAGTCGGCAACAATGTGCGCATTGCCGACTTCTGCCGCATTTCGTCCGCCTGCGTCATCGGGTCGGACTGCGAGATTGCGCCCGGCACCTACATTGCCGGCGGCGACGGCAAATATACCTTTGAAATGGGCGACTGCTCCAGTCTGGCCGCCGGCGTCAAGGTCTGGCTCAGCAGCAACGACTACGTCAACGAACTGGTTACGCATTCCATTCCCGAGGTCAAGGAGATTCAAGGCAACGTCCGGCTCGGAAAATACACCGGCGTCGGCACCAATTCGGTCATCATGCCCGGCAACGACATTCCGGAAGGTGTCAGCATCGGAGCGCTCAGTTTCGTACCATCCAATTACAAGTTTGAACCGTGGACGGTTTATGCCGGCCGCCCCATCCGCCCCATCAAAAAGCGCAACAAAGAAAACGTTATTAAAACGCTGCGCAAAGCCGGTTATCTGAAGGACTGACAAAATGTGCGGCTTAATCGGATATATCGGAAACAATGCCGTCGCGCCGACGCTGCTGTCCGGACTTAAGAGTCTGGAATACCGCGGATACGATTCCGCCGGCATCGCCTTAAACGACAATAACGAAATTGACGTGTTCAAAGCGGAAGGAAAGCTTGAAAACTTAAGAAAACTGCTGGAAGCGCCAACCTGCAAAAGGTTTGCGCCGCGGCTCGGCATCGGACACATCCGCTGGGCAACGCACGGCAAAGCCACAACCGCAAACGCGCATCCTCACCTTTCCAACGACGGCAGGCTGGTACTGGTACATAACGGAATTATTGAAAACTATCAGGAACTGCGCCGCATGCTTGAGGCCGAAGGATTTGTCTTTCATTCCGAAACGGATACCGAAACGGCGGTACATCTCATAGACCGCGAATATAAAAAACGCGGTTCGCTGGAAGAAGCCGTCATTGCCGGCGTCAAACAGCTTTGCGGCGCCTTTGCCTTCTGCATTATGCACAAAGACGAACCGGACAAAATTATTGCCGTGCGCCAAAACGCACCTCTGATTATCGGTCTCGGACAAGGCGAAAACTTTATTGCCAGCGACATTCCGGCGATTATCGGCAAAACGCGAAACATAATTCACCTGGCGGACGGCGAGTTGGCCGTGGTGCGCCGGGAAAGCGTCGAAGTCAAAAACCTCAACGGCGAAAACGTCATTAAGCCGGTCGAGGAAATTGAGTTCTCGCCCGATGTCATCAGCAAACTCGGCTACAAGCATTTTATGCTGAAAGAAATCAACGAGCAACCGGACATTCTGCGCAAATGTCTGGCCAACCACCTCCCCGCTCCCGACGCGCCGATTTCCGTCGGGGACGCGACCCTGAATCCGGACGTCGAAAAAATTAAGAATATCTGTATCATTGCCTGCGGAACATCTCTGCATGCCGCAATGTACGCACGTACTCTGTGGGAAGAATGGCTGCAACTGCCGATATGCGTTGAAGCCGCCAGCGAGTACATTTACCGCCGAAACCTGACGGACGAAAACACGCTGGTCATCGGTATTTCGCAGTCCGGCGAAACAGCAGACACCATCAGCGCCGTCAGACAAGCGAAAGAAAAAGGCGCGCAGCTGCTTGTGCTGACCAACCGTCCCGATTCAAGCATTGTCCGCTGCTGTGACAATGTGGTTCCGCTCAATGCCGGCATTGAGGTCAGTGTGGCGGCGACCAAGTCATATACGGCTCAGTTGGCTGCCCTGTACTGGCTGGGGCTGTATCTGGCCGAACAAATCATCTCTCGACGGCAGGGTGTTGTCGGAAATGAAACGGGATTTGCTGCTGCTTCCGGCTCAAACCGAAGAAATTTTGAGTCACAGCGCAGATATTCAAAAACAGGCGCGCAAACTTTGCAAATTTCGCAGCTTTGTGTATATGGCCCGCGGCATTAATCTGACCTGTGCCCTTGAAGGGGCGCTGAAGCTGAAAGAAATCAGCTATATCAACGCCAATGCCTACGCGGCGGGAGAACTCAAACACGGTCCGATTGCCCTGTTGGACGAAAACATGCCGGTAATGGCGGTTCTCGGACCCGGCGCAACCCTGCCGAAAATGATTTCAAACTGTATGGAGGCCAAAGCCAGAAACGCGCCTCTGGCTGCCGTCATTTCCGAAAAAGAAGCCGCGGCGCCGGAACTGTTTGATTATCTGATTAAGGTACCGCAGACAAACGCTTCGCTGTTTCCGATACTGGCAAACATCCCTTTGCAGCTGTTGGCTTATTATATTGCCGACGCGCTTGGGCGGGAAGTCGATCAGCCGCGGAATCTGGCAAAGTCGGTCACGGTTGAATAACGGCAGCCCCGCTTACTTTTTTATTTTGTCATTGCCGGGCGCAGCGTGGGGAGCAGCTCCGGTGAAGCTGCGAGGCGGCTGCGGTGCAGTCCTGTTGGCGAGCGGTCGAGCGATAGCGAAAACCGCAAGGCTTACAGGACAAACTTGGGAAGCATAACTTGACCATCTCCCCCTTGTTATGTTCGGACTTGCCCCGACAATCTCTCGGACATCTATGAAAAAAGGCGTTGCAAAATAGCTTTTAGCCTTTATAATCATTTTTGCCGACGGAAACGGTTAGACCGACGGCGGAGTGTGACAGCTCCTTATAGAGGAACAAATATAACCTCCTTTGTGGAGGATGGTACGATATAAGCCGCTTTTGCGGACGAATAAGTACGCTGTCTCTATACAGCTGTCAACTCCTCCGCCTTTTCCAAACGAAAGGGCGGTTTTGTTTTAACAAAACATGAAGGAGTTGAACATAATGGCAACCAAAAACCACGAAATTATCAGAATCAGGAACGGCATTGCCCGCCAGCTGCGCGATACCCGAATCAGTGCGCACCTGTCGCTGGCACAGGTTGAAAAGCTGTCCGGCATTCCGGCCAATATTATCGACCTGTTGGAAGTCGGCATCAAACCGGTTGACCTCGGACATCTGCACCAGCTGGCCAAAGCCTACGGCAAGGCGGTCAAAATTACCCTGATATGAAAAAAGCCCCGCAACAGCGGGGCTTTATGCTTATTTTTCCTTATTTCCGAAAGTGGTCAGATAATCGATTATCATCTGATAATAAGCCTTGTCTTCATCATAGATGGCGGCGTCGCGTTTGGCCGTGGCTTTTTCGACGTCCGTATTTTCGTAAGCAACAACCTTTTCGGTCGAAATGGCGCAGCGGTTGCGGGCAATATCGGCAATGCCGCCTTTGATGAAGTAGCGTTCGGTTACTTTATCGGCCTTGTCCAGCACCTGCACCAGCCCGTTGCGCAGTTGAACCAACGTCGGCGCGCGGTCAACCAAAACCGTCAAATCGCCCTTAACGCCGGGAACAACGATTTTCGGCGCCATGGCCGTACGATACACTTTGTACGGGCGCGATATTCTGAAGATAATGCCTTTTTCCATCTTTTAACCTCTTTTAAGGAAACGGAAGAAACCGCTAAGCGGCTTCCTCCTCCATTTTCTTGGCTTTCTCGAGCACTTCCTCAATGGTGCCGACCATATAAAAAGCCTGCTCAGGAATATGGTCGTACTTGCCTTCCAGAATACCCTTGAAGCCTTTAATCGTATCTTCCAGTTTGACGAAGACGCCCGGCGTACCGGTAAAGACCTCGGCAACATGGAACGGCTGCGACAGGAACTTCTGAATACGGCGGGCACGGGCAACCGTCAGCTTATCCTCTTCCGACAGTTCGTCCATACCCAGAATGGCGATGATATCCTGCAGCGACTTGTATTTCTGCAAAACTTCCTGCACCTGGCGCGCAACCTGATAATGCTCTTCGCCGACGACGGTCGGGTCCAGCACGCGGCTGGTCGAATCAAGCGGGTCAACCGCCGGATAAATGCCGAGTTCGGCAATCTGGCGCGACAGGACGGTGGTTGCGTCCAAGTGGGCAAAAGTTGTTGCCGGCGCCGGGTCGGTCAGGTCGTCGGCCGGAACGTAAACCGCCTGAACGGAAGTAATGGAACCGTTCTTGGTAGAAGTAATACGTTCCTGCATGGCCCCCATGTCTGTGCCCAAAGTCGGCTGATAGCCCACGGCGGACGGGATACGGCCCAGCAGTGCGGAAACCTCGGAACCGGCCTGTGTGAAACGGAAAATGTTGTCAACGAAGAACAAAACGTCCTGATGTTCTTCGTCGCGGAAATATTCGGCCTGAGTCAGACCGCTCAGAGCCACGCGGGCACGGGCTCCCGGCGGTTCGTTCATCTGACCGTAAACGAGAACGGTTTTGGATTTGCCGCCCTTGAGGTCAATAACGCCGGATTCAATCATCTCGTGATACAGGTCGTTGCCTTCGCGCGTTCTTTCGCCGACACCGGCAAAGACGGAATAGCCACCGTGACCTTTGGCGATGTTGTTAATCAGCTCCATAATCAGAACGGTCTTGCCGACACCGGCACCGCCGAACAAACCGATTTTGCCGCCTTTGGCATAAGGCTCAAGCAGGTCGATGACCTTAATGCCGGTCGTCAGAATCTCGGTTTCGGTCGACTGGTCGACAAAAGCGGGCGCCGGACGATGTATCGGAAACTCCGTTTTTGATTTTACCGGGCCGAGACCGTCGACAGGTTCGCCGATGACGTTGATGATGCGGCCGAGAAGTTCGGGACCGACGGGAACCTGAATCGGGTGTCCGGTATTGACGACTTCCAAACCTCTGACCAAACCGTCGGTCGTATCCATGGCAATGGTGCGAACAACGCTCTCGCCCAAATGCTGGGCAACTTCAAGCACCAGTTTTTTGCCGTGGTTGTCACATTCCAAAGCAGTCAGAATGTTCGGCAGTTCGTCGACATTCTCAAACTTAACATCAACAACCGCGCCCATAACCTGCGAAATATGTCCGAGCTGACCGGTGCCCCGCTCTTTTTTCTCAATCTTTTTAACCTTGGCGGCAGCGGCCTTTTCTTCCTTTTTCAGTTCCTTAATCGACTTGGCGTCAAATTCGGCAACACTCGCGGCCTTTTTTCTGCCGGCCGTTTTTTTCGGAGCGGCCGTCTTTTTGGCCGGAGCTTTTGCCGCTGTTTTCTTTTCAGTCATTAATCTCTCCTTTAATCATCACTTAAAGCGCTTCGGCACCGGCGATAATTTCTATCAGCTCGGTGGTAATTGCCGTCTGGCGAATTCGGTTATAGCGCAGGGTTAAACCGGAAATCATGTCTTTGGCATTGCGGGTGGCGTTGTCCATTGAAGTCATGCGCGCGCCGTGTTCGGATGCCTGACTGTGTACAATCGCCTGAAACAGGCTGCTGCGGAAAAGAAGCGGCAGAAGGCCGTCCAGTATTTCCAGCAAGCCCGGTTCATAATCGTAAAAAGCGCCCTTGTAGACATTGACCGGCGCATGCAGGCGATTATATTCAAAATCTTCAATCTGCACCGGGAACACCTGCCTGACGACGATTTCGCGGTTGATGGCCGAGCGAAAACGGCTGGAAACGGTTTCGCAGACGTCAAATTCGCCTTTGGCATACATATCCAGAACCCGCTGTCCCAAGTCGACGGCCTCATAATATTTAGCGCCTTTTCTGGCAATCCCCTCAATCGTGTCGACAATCATGCCCGCATATTTGCGTTTGAGAATGTCGCGCCCCTTTTTGCCGATGCACAGGATTTTGACGTTTTTGCCGCCACCAAGAAGTTCTTCAATCCGCTTTGAGGCTTCGCGCGCCACATTGGAATTGTAGCTGCCGCAAAGGCCGCGGTCGGAAGTAAAGACCAGCAGCAGATAGTTTTCGGCTTTGCCGCTGCCGCGCATCAGCTCGGGATAGACAAAACGGACGTTTTTCTTCTGCTCTTCCTGCCGGAGTTCAAAAAGGACACGGTTTGCCGAGGCTAAAATATTGTTGTTGTAGAACCGGCACTTTTCGATTAAACCCTGGGAGCGCCGCAGACGGGCTGCGGCGACCATCTTCATTGCCGAAGTGATTTTCTCCGTGGATTTAATCGTTTCGATTCTGGTTCTTAATTCTTTTAAGCCCGCCATCGTTTTTCCTTACGCTGCTTTTTCTTCACCGATAAATTCGTTCAGAAAACCGTCGAAAAATTCGGTAAGTTTCTTATCCAATTCTTCGGAGATAACCTTTTCTTCGCGAATCTGTTCCAAAAATTCCGGACGGGAAGCCTTGACGGCAGCCAGAGCCTTTGCTTCAAAAGACTTGACCTCGCCGACCGGTATCTTGTCCAGATAGCCGCGGACACCGGCGAAAATGGCAATAACCTCTTCGGCGACCGGCATCGGATGATAGACCGGCTGTTTCAGCAGTTCGGTCAGTCTTTCGCCGCGAGCCAGCAGATTTTTGGTCGACTGGTCGAGGTCGGAGGCAAACTGCGCAAAGGCGGCCATTTCGCGGTACTGCGCGAGTTCCAGCTTGATTTTTCCGGCTACCTGTTTCATGGCCTTAATCTGGGCGGCGGAACCGACGCGGCTGACGGAAATGCCGACGTTTACCGCCGGGCGGACGCCCTGATAAAACAGGCTGGTTTCCAAGAATATCTGACCGTCGGTAATCGAAATGACGTTGGTCGGAATATAGGCGGAAACGTCGCCGGCCTGCGTTTCGATGACCGGCAGAGCGGTCAGAGAACCGGCACCTTCGGCATCGTTCATTTTGGCGGCGCGCTCAAGCAAACGAGAATGCAGATAGAAGACGTCGCCGGGATAAGCTTCGCGCCCAGGCGGACGACGGAGCAGCAGCGACATCTGGCGGTATGCCGTGGCCTGTTTGCTCAGGTCGTCATAGAAGATGACGGCGTGCATGCCGCGGTCGCGGAAATACTCGCCCATGGCACAACCCGAATAAGGCGCGATAAACTGCATCGGCGCAGGGTCGGAAGCGGTGGCGGCGACAACGATGGTATAATCCATGGCGCCGTGGTCTTTCAGGGTTTTGACAACCTGAGCAACGGTAGAACGCTTCTGTCCGACCGCGACATAAACGCAGTACATTTTCTCCTTTTCGGACTTGGCCTGTTCGTTAATATGCTTCTGATTGATGATGGTGTCCAAAATAATGGCGGTTTTGCCGGTCTGGCGGTCGCCGATTATCAGCTCGCGCTGGCCGCGGCCGATCGGAATCAGAGAATCGACGATTTTAAGGCCGGTCTGCATCGGTTCGTGCACGCTTTTCCGCGGAATGATACCCGGAGCCTTCACTTCGGAATAGCTGAACTCCTTCGCCTTTATCGGGCCTTTGCCGTCAATCGGCTCGCCAAGCGCGTCGACGACGCGGCCAAGCAGTTCCTTACCGACCGGAACGCTTACGATTTTGTCGGTGCGCTTGACGGTGTCGCCTTCCTTAATCTGCTGGTCGGAACCGAAAATAACGACGCCGACATTGTCTTCCTCAAGGTTAAGAGCCATTCCCTTAACGCCGGATTCAAACTCGACCATTTCGTTAGCCTGAACCTTATCCAACCCGTAAATGCGGGCAATACCATCACCGACGGACAAAACGCGGCCGACTTCCGAAACGTCGACATCGACATCGGATTTGGCAATTTTATCCTTAATAATGGAAGATATTTCGCTTGCGTGTACAGACATTATTGTCCACCTTTCATTACTAATTCCAGACGATTCAGCTTAGATTTGAGCGAATCATCAATCATATTCGAGTTAAACTTTATCACCAGACCGCCGAGAAGTTCAGGCTTAATCTCGTATTTAACCACAACTTTCCGGGAAAGCATCTTTTCCAGATTGGCGCGGAGCTTTTTGTCCTGCGCGGCAGAAAGCTCTCTGACCGTTCCGACTTCGACTTCGGCAATGTCATGCCTGACATAATAGATATGACTGAAAGCTTCCAGAATCTGAGGAAGTTCGGCAAAACGGCCGTTTTCGGCGATCAAATCCAGACAGTTCAGGGTTTCGGCATTCAGCTTCATCCTGGCAGCCACCTCGCGCAGCGCCGCTTTCTTGTCATCAAGCCCCCACAGCGGGTTGGCCAGGCATTTGACGATGCCGGCATCGGCCCTGACAGCGTCGAGAAGCTTCATCATATCGTCCGAAACCTGCGGCACCGCCTTCCTTTCCTCGGCTGCTTCATAAAGAGCCAGAGCATAGACGCGGGCGATTTTGGTTTTCGAATCTTTTTTCAATTTCAAGCACTCAGTTTTCTTTTAAGATGGTTGGATAATATATAATAATTAGTTTCAAATTTATTAATATTCGTTTTTTTATCACATAAACGAGTAAGGATCGACGTCCACTTCTATCCGCACGTTTGACGGACAATCCACACGGCGCAGCCACTCGCGGACAACTTCCTGAATTTTTATGTTTTTTGCAGTTTTGACCAGCAGCCGGTAGCGATATCTGCCGCGCAGCATGTAAATCGGCGCCGGCGCCGGCCCCAGCGTTGAAATACAGTCACTATTCGGCGCCGCCTGCCCCAAACGGACGGCAACATTTTCGGTCTGGTCACGGTTGGTGCCGGAAACAATAATTGCGGCCAGTTTTCCATAAGGCGGCATTTTGAGAATCCGGCGGGTCTTTTTTTCCAAAGTTAAGAACTTATCTCTGTCATTGGCGATAAGCGCCTGTAATACCGCATTTTCCGGATAAAGCGTTTGCAGGTAAACCGTGCCTTTTTTCTCGCCGCGGCCGGCACGGCCGGAAACTTGCGACAGCAGCTGAAACGTCTGTTCGGAAGCCCGCAAGTCGCTGCCCATCAGCCCCAAATCGGCATCGACAATCCCGACCAGCGTCAGGCTCGGAAAGTGATGTCCCTTGGCCAGTATCTGCGTGCCGATGAGAATATCCACCTCCCCTTGCTCCATTTTGCGAATAACCGCCGAAATTTCGGCCAGAGATGAGGTAATATCGCTGGAAAGAATTTCAATCCGGGCATCGGGGAAACGCCCTTTAACCTCTTCGGCAATTCGCTCCACGCCGGGGCCGCAGGCCGTCAGCCCGTCTTCGGAACCGCATTCGGGGCAGCGCGGCGGAATGGCCGTCGTGTAGCCGCAATGATGACAGACCAGCGAATTGCTGCTGCGATGTTCGGTCAGCCAGGCGGTGCAGTTCGGACACTGAATGCGGTGTCCGCAATCGCGGCAAATGGTCAGCGGCGCATAGCCGCGGCGATTGAGAAACAAGACCGACTGTTCGCCTTTTCCGAGGTTTTCGGCCAGGGCCTTAACCAGTGTCGGCGCCAGCCACGAAACGCCCCAGGTTCCCTTTTGCGGTTTGTCCTTTTTGAGGTCGATAATTTTAATCTCGGGCATCACCGCCGCAGCATAACGGCTTGTTAAACGGACGGAATCGTATTTTCCCTCTTCCACGTTGCAGACAGTTTCCAAATCCGGGGTCGCGGTGGAAAGAATGAGCGGAAAACCTTCAAACTTGGCACGGACTACCGCCATATCGCGCCCCTGATAATTGACAACGTCTTCCTGTTTGAACGAGTGGTCATGGCTCTCGTCGATAACAATCAGGCCAAGATCAGCAAAGGGCAGAAACAAAGCCGAACGCGCACCGACCACCACTTTGGCGCGGCCGTCGATGACCGCGCTCCAGTTGTCCATGCGCTCGCGCTGTCCCAATCCCGAATGCCAGCAGGCGGGACGGACACCGAAACGTTTTTCAAAACGGTTCAGCCACTGCGTCGTCAGGGAAATTTCCGGCACCATAATCAGCACCTGGCGGCCGTTTTCCAGCGCCTTGGCCACAGCCTCGAAATAAACTTCGGTTTTGCCGGAACCGGTAACGCCGTCCAGCAGCGTAACCGAAAATCCGCCGCCGATTTTGGCAACCAGCCGGGCGGCGGCTTCCGCTTGCTCGGCGGTCAGGCTGACTTTTTGGTGTTCGGCATCGGGCAGCTGAAAGGATTTTTCTTTTCAACGGTAAAGGGCTCCAACACACCGGCATCAATCATGGTCTTGACAACAGACGAACCACAGCCGGCTCCGGCGCAGATTTCGGCCCCGGGTATAGGGATAATGCCGAAGAAGTTCCATTACCCGCCAGCGGGCGTCGGAATTTTTAAGTTTTGCCTCTGCCAGCGTTTTGCCGGAAAGACGATACAGCGTCATGGTCTGATTGTCGTCGAAAACGGCTTTGACACCCATAACCATTTTGAGCGTAAGGCCCAGAAAAGCCATATTATACGAAGCGACGAAAGTCACGAATTTGCGCAACGCTTCTGACAACGGCGGAAAATTTAAAACTTCGGATACCGCTTTAATTTTGTTTTCTTCCAGTTTGGACGAACGACCGATTTTCCAAACGACGCCAATCTGCCTTTCGCGGCCGAAAGGCACACGGACAAAAGAACCAAGCGGGACATTCTCCTCGGTTTTGTAATCAAAAACATCGTTGAACGGCAACGGCAGCAAAACGCCGATAATCTGTGACACGGATAATCCTCTGAACTGTTATCTGCCGCTTATCATATCAATCTGCCGATTTTAAAACAAATCCGATTGCAGGTTACGCACAAAAAAACGGCCGAAATCTTGCAATTCGGCCGTTTTTTTTCAAAATGTTTTCAGCGACAGACTAAACCGTTGGTCAGGTTCTCCATCTCATCAATGTCGTAAGACCGCCAATTTTCTTCCGCATTTGCCTTGAGCCTGACACGCAGCCTGTCGCCCTTTTCGCACAGAGAAGCGAAAACAAACGGCGACAGCTCTTTCAGATTATCCGTCGGGCTGAGACGCGTAAAAGAATAATTCGAATATTCCTTTTCCGGAATGAAAGTCAGAACCCTTTTGCCGACATTTTTTACATCGACGAGCATCTTAATACAACTGTTGACCATGCCGTCTTTATTATAGGCAAAGGGCCGGCTTACTCTGACAATGATTGCTTCAAAACTTTTCATAATCTTTTTATTTTAAGTTAAACACAGTAATTAACAGGAAGCAGCTTTCACAAAGCGTTTTTCAATTCCGCAAGCCCCAGATTTTTGGAAACATTATAAAAACCGGTTATTTTTCCGGCTTCGCGGACATCCAGAACCACTTTGTCTCCGATTTCCGAACAATTGAGCGCCTCCAGGCTCTTTTCATCCGTTTCGGCTTCTACCAACTTCAGATTTCTCACTCTGCCGTTTTGCAAACTCCCCGAAACCACTTCGACAAATACAGCGGTAAATTCGCTGATTCTTTCGGGTTTTCCTTTAATAATAGCTTTTAACATAACCTTATTTTTTAATTTATAATAGAATTTATTCCGGGTGAAAATATGACGCAAATGCAAAAATGTCAATATCTATACGAAAAGTTAACCTGCAAAGCGTATGCTGAAAACATGAAAAGCGAAATCAAATACAACGCTGCCGATGATGCGCGGGAAATTGTCGGACGCTGGCAGGACTGGCTTAAAAGCGAGCGCGGCTATTCCGAACATACGCTGGACGCTTATTTTCGGGACTTATCGGCTTTTTTCGCCTTTTTTGAAAAACCTTTGACACTGGCGAAACTGGGCCGGCTTGACGTGCGGGACTTTCGCGCCTATCTGGCTTCGCGCGCGGCAAAACATCTGGAAAAAAGTTCCATCGCCCGCGAAGTTTCGGCCGTCAAAAATTTTTTCAAATGGCTGGACCGCAACAATATTGTTAAAAATCCGGCAATCAGCGTCATATCTTCGCCGCGGAAGTCAAAAATTCTGCCCAAGGCGCTGGATATGGACGACGCTTTTGACGTTCTCCGACGGGCGGCTGAACTGCAAAACGCCAAGAACCCCGGTGACGCATACTGGATGAGTCTGCGCGACAAGGCTGTCTTTACCCTGCTTTACGGCTGCGGACTGCGTATTTCGGAAGCGTTGTCGCTGAATGTCGGCGATCTGGACAACGAAGATTTCATGCGAATTACCGGTAAGGGACAAAAGACGCGGATTGTACCGCTGCTGCCGGCCGTGATTGCGGCAGTAGATGCTTACAGACAGGAATGCCCTTATAAAATGAACCGCGGCGAAGCCCTGTTTTTGGGGGCACGCGGCGAAAGGCTGACGCCGCGGGTAATTCAGCGGCGGCTGGAAAAAATCAGGGCGGAGCTCGGACTGCCCGATACGGTAACGCCGCACGCGCTCAGACATTCGTTTGCCACGCATCTGCTGGCCGAAGGCACCGATCTCCGCTCGATTCAGGAGCTGCTGGGACATGCTTCGTTGACAACGACCCAGCGCTACACCGATGTTGAGATTGAACACCTTCGCAAAGAATATGAAAAAGCCGGCCTGTTGGAGAATTAACCCCGTCAATCATGACGACACATTAACATACATTACTTTATTGTCCGATATTGACGTCAGGCCGAAACGTAAAAAAAAGTACCGGGAACAAAACCACGGTACTTTTACAAACTTACAACTTAAACTTCTGAAAGAATTACTTAAGCTTCTTTTCTACAAACTCTTCATGCTTTTTGGATTTCTTGTCATACTTTTTCAACGACAGTTTTTCCGGATGAGTCCGCGGATTCTTTTCAGCAAGGTAGAATGTGCCGGTACCGGCCGTGCTCTCTAATTTTACTTTAACTTTTATTGCTTTTGCCATGTTTTTTACTCTTTAAAATAGGTTTCAAAATCAACATTTAGGCGTAATATACATTTTTTGGACATAATGTCAACAAGAATCTCACAAGTTTTTGTTCAGAAGCAGCCGGGCGGTTTCCACATCAATTTCCGCATTTTGCCGGTTTTCGGGCGGACAATCGTCAAAGCGACGCGAAACAATACGTTCCGGACTGTCGTTTCTTCTCTGCCGGAAAGGCAGACGTCAGGCAAAATGCCGACACGGTCAATCTTTTGTTCGGAAGGCGTATAAAAATAGGCGTCCGTCAAAGCCATAGAACTGTCGTTTTCCAGCGAAATCAGCTTTTGAACCGTGCCTTTGCCGTAACTGCGGGTACCGGCCAGCACCGCCCGCCCCTGTTCCCGGAGGGCGGCGGCCATAACTTCGGCCGAAGAAGCCGTCTGTCCGTCAATCAGCACAACCAACGGCCTGCCGTTCAGGATATCGCCGCCGTCGGCAACATAATATTTGTCCGAATCGCCGCTGCGGCCACGGGTATAGGCGATGACGCTGCCCCGATCCAGAAACAGGCCGCTGACTTCCACCGCCTCGGACAGCAGGCCGCCGGGATTTCCGCGCAAATCAAGAATTACGCTCGTACAATCGGGATTTTCGCTCAGGGTTCTGCGGATATTTTCGCCGGTATATTTGTTAAAAGCTCCAAGACGGATATACAGGACGCCGTCAATCATACGGTCGGCATAAGCCCGCGAAAGTCCGCCGCGGCTTTTCTTTTCGGGAGCAAAACCGTTATAATAAACCGACGAACGGTCAAATTTGGGCAGAGCATCGGCCAGCAGACGGTCGACAATTTCAAAATCGCGCCTTTCCAGCGACGGCGAAAAGCGACAGGCTTCACGGATAAAATCCTGCGTCAGGCGCGTCCAGGCGGCAATGTCCCCGCCATCATCCGGCTTCGGCGCGACCTTAATCACGCGTCCCGAAGCATAAAGCGTCAGACGTCTGCCGTCGTCGGCAACCTGAATCCGCTTATCCAGCGCATTAAGCGACTTCAGAGTCAGGACGGCAAAGCGGCCGACTTCAACCGGTTCGACATAATCCCGTGCCACGGCGGCATAAACTCGTGAAAGGCGCGCCGCCTCGTCGGCAGACGTCTGAGGAACCGCCAAAACAACAAACAAAAACGTCAACAGCAGCTTTTTCATTTTTTACTTTTTCCTGGCTTCAATTTGGCTTTTCTGCGTCCGCGCGCTTTTCCCCTTTCCGGTTCGGGCGCCGCACCGGGCGGCACAATGCGGAAACTGCCGCGGGAACCCTTTTCAAAATAATCGACGCCGTCGTGTTCATCAACATATTTAAATATCAGCCCGCCGGTTACGGGGGAAGCTTCGGTCAGCCGCGCCCGGATAACGTCGCCAAACATAAAGGTCCGCCCGCTGCGGGTACCGAAAAGTTCAAAACCGCAGTTGCGCAGCTGATAATCGTCGTCCGGCAGCGTGCGTATCGGGATCAGCCCCTCGGCGCCGAGACTTTCCACCGCGGCAAAGATGCCCGCCGAAGTCAGTCCGGAAATTTTGACGTCAAAATCACTGCCAAGCGCCGGCTGCATATAGGCGGAAAGAAATCTGGCGACGGTTTCGCGTTCGGCACAGACAGCCTGTCGTTCGGTTGCGGAAATGTGCTCGCCTATCTGTTCAAAAAGACCGCGGTCGGCATTATCTTCAAGACCGCCGCCGTCCGGCATGTTGTATGCCTTGATGAGGGCGCGGTGAATCAGCAAATCGGCATAGCGGCGTATCGGCGACGTAAAATGCGCATAGTCGGCAAGCCCGAGACCGAAATGGCCGAGATGCTCGGGGCTGTAACGCGCCTGAGCCTGCAGCCGCAAAATAAGATTGCCGATACCCGCCGACCAGCCTTTGCCGGCACAGGCTTCCAAAAGCCGGTTAAAATGAGCGGGCTTCAGCGCCGGCTGTTCGGGAAGTTTCAGACGCAGGCTGCGCAGCAGCGGTTCAATCTCGTCAAGCTTTTCTTTAAGCGGCTTTTCGTGGACACGGTACATCACGGGCAGGTTCTGCGCCGCCAGAACCCTGGCCGCCGCCACGTTGGCATTAATCATAAATTCTTCGACCAAGCTGTGGCTGGCATAGTGTTCCGCCTTGGAAACCGACTGTATCAGCCCGTCTTTGCCGACTTTTATCTTAACTTCGGGAACGTCGAGTTCCAGCGCGCCACGTTTTTTCCTTGCCTTGTCCAAGGCAAAATATGCTTCGTAAAGCGGCTGAATGACGGTGGTAAAAAGCCCCGAGGTCTGCGCATTGAACCGGCCGTCAAAGGCATCCTGCACTTCGCGGTAAGTCAGCCTTGCCGCCGACTTTATGACGGCACGCTTAAATTCGTAGCTTTTCAGATTGCCGCTGCGGTCTATTTTCATAAGCAGGCAATTGCCGCCCGCTCGACTTTCGGTTTGAGCGAGCACAGATCGTTGCTCAGCTTTTCGGGCAGCATCGGCACCACCATATTGGGCAGATAAACCGAATTGCCGCGCCGGTAAGCTTCGCGGTCGAGCGCGCTTCCGGGATGAACATAAAAAGCCACGTCGGCAATGGCGACAATCAGGTTGAAACCGGATGCCGTACGCTCGGCGTAAACCGCATCGTCAAAATCTTGGAATCGTCGCCGTCTATGGTTACCAGCGGCACGGAAGTCAGGTCGGCCCGCCCTTTTTTGGAAAACTTCGGACAACGCGCGGTCTCTTTGCCGACGGCTTCGGGAAAATCGCAGCCGATGCCGTATTTGTCCAGCACCAGACAAGAAACCGCCTTGTTCAAATCAAAAGGCCCGTAATTTTTGAAAATACGCGCTTGTTTGAATTTGCGCTCGCCGATAAGCATGGCCGCCACAAAATCGCCATCCCGGCATTTGCCGATGTCGTCAAGCAGATAATCCAGCCGGGCATTTTTCTGCGACGGCCTGAGATAATACTCATTGCCGCGCCGCTCGACGACGCCGAAAATCTTCTCCGCTTCGGTTTCGCCGCCGGCTTTGGAAGTGCGCGCAAAAGGCTTGGCACACAAATCGCCGCCGACGCGTTTTACCCTGCCGAGAAAGCAGTCGCCGATTTCCAGCGGCGGTTTGATTTTTTTTATTGGACGCAACATAAATGCGCAGCGCCGGCGAACCGTCTGCCGGGCGCGCAACCAAGTCGCCCCCGCTGCCGACGTCATATACTTCCAGGAGACGCGTATCGCCGCGAAATTTCTTATTTTTCCTTTTTGTCATCGTCTTTCAAATTCAGTTCGGCAACCAAGGCCGTGTGATCGGAGGGTTTTACACCCAGGCGGGGCGTTTTGTCAACCGCGCAGGACGTCAGTGCGTCGGCGGCCTGCGGCGAAAGCAGCAGATAGTCAATCCGCATGCCGTAATCGGCATTCAGCGCATTGCCGGAATAGTCCCAGAAAGTGTAGCCGACTTCATGCGGGTGAAGCGTGCGGAAAGCGTCAAACCAGCCCTGATACAACAAGGCGCGGAAGCGTTCGCGGACTTCGCTTTTCATCAGCGCGTTGGCTCGGAAAAGTTCAGGATTGTAAACATCGGCGTCGGTAAAAATAACATTGAAATCGCCGCCGAGAACCACCGGCCCGCCGCGACGAAGAAGTTCCCGCGCATGCTGCAGGAAAGCGTCCATCCAGCGCAGTTTGTATTCAAACTTCGAAACGTCGTCCGGCGCATTGTAAGGCGGATTGCCGTTCGGCAGATAAATCGAGGCGACGCGGACCGTGCCTTCGCCGGTTTCGACGTCGGCTTCCAGATAACGGGCGTTTTCGTCCGCGAAACCGGGAAGCCCCTCGCTGACAACCTTTATTTTTTTCCGCGGCTGAGCACCGCCACGCCGTTGTAGCTTTTTCTGACCGAGGATTTTTTGCCTCATAACCGGCCATCTGCAAATCCCAAAAAGGAAAGGCGTTAAACTCTGCCTTGATTTCCTGCAGAAGGACGATATCCGGCCGGGTTTCGGACAGCCAGGCCGCAAGGTTTTCCATACGGGCGTTGACGGAATTGACGTTGTAGGTCGCTATTTTCATTCTGTGCCTTTACCAATTCTTTAATTTTGTCTGTTAAGTATATATGATAAAATGTTAAAAGGAAGACAAAAAATATGGAACTGGCAACTTATGCACTTACGCCCGAAAAAAGCCGCGGGCGTCTCTATGCCGATTTTACCAACGTTATCCGTTCGCCGTTTCAGCGCGACCGAGACCGGCTGATTCATTCGTCGGCTTTCCGCAGGCTGGACGGCAAAACGCAGGTTTTCGCCTATCACGAGGGCAAAAACTACCGTACGCGGCTGACGCACAGCATTGAAGTTGCGCAGATTACGCGCACCATCTGCAAATGTCTGGGACTGAACGAAGAACTTGGCGAAGCCATCGCGCTGGCACATGATCTCGGACATTCGCCGTTCGGCCATGCCGGCGAGCGCGGCCTGCAAAACGCCATGAAAAAATTCGGCGGCTTTGACCACAACATCCAGTCGTTGAAGATTATGACCAAACTTGAAATCCACTATCCGGAATTTGAAGGCCTGAACCTGACTTGGGAAACGCTTGAAGGAACGGTTAAGCACAACGGCCCGATTAAGAGAATTACCAGTCGTTATCTGAAGGAATACAACAAAAAATTTGACCTTGACCTCGGGCATTATTCTTCTCTGGAAGGACAAGTCGGCGCGGTTGCCGACGACATCGCCTACAACAACCACGACATCGACGACGGTTTCAGAGCCGGTTTTTTCAGCATTGAAAAGCTGCGCGAGCTGCCTTTTGTCAACGACATTCTGAAAGAGTTCGAAAAACAGCATCCCGGCGCAGATGACAATCTGAAAATCTACGCCGTTACCCGCAACATGATTGCCCGAATGATTTTTGACGTGCTGAAAAACAGCCGGAACAACATCGCCGAACACAAAATCAGAAACTGCGACGACGCCCGGAAGCAAAAGAAATTCATGATCGACTTTTCCGACGGCATGAAAGCGGACATCAAACTGCTGCGCAGGTTTCTGAAAGAATATTTCTACACGGCGACGCCGATTGCGCGCATGGACATGAAATCGCAGAGAATCGTCGAGGAACTGTTTGCCGTCTTCATGAACGACAGCAAACTGCTGCCGATGGAAACGCGCGCGTTTATCGGAACGCAGGCCAAAGACGCCGAAACGGCCGAGGTCGTCTGCGAATATATCGCCGGCATGACCGATATTGCGGCCATAGAGGAACATCGGCGGCTTTTTGACCCGCACACCCGTTTTTAGGCGGTTTTGCGCTTGTCCGTTAAAGGATTATAAAGTTTTATCGCTTATAGTGGTTAATAAAGAATTTTAATTGCAGGAGAAGAAGGATGTTTCAGGAATTTCCGGACGACAGCAAAAACGATGATTTTTTAAACGAATTCCGCCAGAAGATTGCCGATCAGTCCGCCGCAAACTTTGAAGAAAAACGCATTGAAATGAAGCGCTCGAAAAGCGTTTTCATCGGCGCCGTTTCCGGCGTGGCGCTGGCCGGCATCGTCGGGTGGTTTGTCCTGTCTCCGCGGTATGCCGTCAACAACCCGGAAGAGATTCCGGTTATCCGCAGACCGCAGACCGCCATCAAAGTACAGCCGAGCGAACCGGGCGGCATGGAAATTCTGAATCAGGACAAATCGGTTTACGACATTGTTGAAAAAAAGCCGGAGGACGACACGAAAGTCGAAAATCTGCTGCCACCGCCGGAACAGCCAAAACTGCCGATAATCGAACCGGTACCGCAGGCCGCCTCAGTTCCGGACGATATGTTTGAGAAAGCCGCGGCAGTTCCGGTTCAGGACGAGGCTCCGAAAGTAATTGCCGAAGCGCAGAAGATTGTCGCCGCCAAGGAAGAAGCCGAAGAAAAAGTCGTCAGCATTAAGGAAGCCTCGCAGGCTGCCGTCGTGGTTCCGGCAAAAGTCGACACGGTAAAAATCGTCAAGGGCGAAAAGGTAAAAGTTCCCAACAAAGACTGGAGCATTAACGAAAAGACCGAAGCCGCAGCCAAACTTCAGCAGGCTCCAGCCGCCGTTCCGGTTCCGGCAGCCGCGGAAAAAAACCGTTTCCGCGAAAGCAGCTCCGGCCGGAACCTGGCAAGTTCAGCTGATGAGTTCGCAAAACAAAAAAGCAACCGAAAACGCCTGGAACACATTGGTTAAAAAGTATCCGCCGTTGCAGGGGCAGCCGCATGAAATCGAAACTGCGGACCTTGACTTCGACGGCGTTTTCTACCGTCTGAAAGCAGGCGCCTTTGCGGACAGGTCCGGCGCGGACAACCTCTGCCGCGACATTAAGGCGCTGGGCGGAACCTGTATCGTGAAGAAAAAATAATGAGCATGGTCAGCCTGATTGTAAATTTTGTTCCGATAATTCTGGCGATTGTGCTGCATGAGCTGGCGCACGGCTATGCAGCTTACCGTCTGGGAGACAATACGGCAAAAATTTACGGCAGGCTGACTTTGAACCCGCTTAAACACGTCGATCTTTTCGGTACGATTTTGCTGCCGGCTCTGCTTTATTTTTCGCAGGCCGGTTTTATGTTCGGCTGGGCAAAGCCCGTACCCGTCAATTTCAACAATTTGCGTCGCTCAAAGTGCGACCTGATTATTGTCGCGTCGGCAGGAATTGTGACGAATCTGGCCTTAGCCGTCGTTTCCGCCGTGTTGCTCAAGTTTATCAGCATTCTGCCGCAAAGCACGGCGCAGGGCGTTATCGGCCTGTTTCTGCTCAACATGGTCGTTTTCAACGTGGTGCTGGCAATTTTTAACGCCCTCCCCATTCCGCCGCTGGACGGTTCCAAAATTCTGTTTGGCTGGATAAACAAACCATGGGCGCAGAAATACATCAGTGCCGAAAGACAGGGACTGGCTGCCATTGTGTTAATCGCTTTTATTCTTCCGGCTGTCGGCGGCCGTTTTGGCTTTGATCTGAATTTTTTCGGCATGCTGCTGATTAAAGGCGCAAAGTTTATTCTTTCGATTTTACTGTAAGGACAAATTCATGAACAAACCTATTTCCGCCGCTCTGATTTCTGTCGCCGGAACAACGCTGTCCGACGGCGAACGAAGACTGATTGAGCAATACCGTCCGCTCGGCGTCAGCCTTTTTGCCCGCAATATCGAGAACCGTTCCCAGCTTGCCGAATTGACAAGGCAAATACGGGAAGCGGCGGAAGACGAAAACATCATTATCGCCGTCGATCAGGAAGGCGGCCGGGTCAGAAGACTGGCAGAACCGGAATTTCGTCCGTACGCATCGCAGTACGTTCTGGGGAAAATCGGTGAAACTTACGGCCAGGAAGAAGCGGAAAAAGCAGTATACGAACATGTGCTCCTGATAAGCAAAGACCTGAAAGACTGCGGCATCAACATGAATTTTGCACCGGTGCTCGACCTGGCTTTTGAAGAAACCGCGGCAGTGCTGAAAAGCCGTTGTTTCGGCAATGACGAAAAGAAAACCGCGGTTTACGGAAAAATTATGGTCGAAGGCTATATCCGCAACGGCATCTGCCCCTGCATCAAGCATATGCCGGGACACGGCAGAGTTACAACCGACCCGCATCTGGGACTGCCAATATTGAACCAGCTGCTGAAAGAGCTGGAAAAAGACTTTTTTCCGTTCGAAAAACTAAGCCATGCGCCGGCAGGAATGACCGCACACGTGGTTATTCCCGAAACAGACGCGGTTAATCCGGTCACACAGTCGGCCAAAGGCATCAGGGAAATTATCCGCGGACGTATCGGTTTTGATGGTCTGCTGATTTCGGACGCCATCGACATGAAAGCCCTCAGCGGAAAAATCGGCGAAAAAGCCCAAACCTGCATTGCCGCCGGCTGCGATGCCGTCTGCTACTGTGGCGGCGACAGCGAAGATGCTGCCGAAGTATGCAAAAAAGCCGGATTTATGTCGGATAAGTCGATGATAAGGTTTGAAAAAATCAAAAACTTATTTCAGAATAACGTTTATGTTGCCGATTACGAGGCCGTGGCCAGAGATTACGAAAGCCTTACCGGCCGGATAGAAAAATACCGGGACAACTATGATGCAACGGAAGTCCTGAACAGAATGAAACAAACAAGAGGAGAATAGATATGTTTTCAGGTTTTTGGGGGTGGTTTTTGGTCGTCGTTATCGTGGCGGTCATTTTCGGAGCCGGCAAACTTCCCGATTTGAAAGTTCAGGCAGAAGAAAAGCTTAAACTTCTGGCCAGTGCCGCAGAAAAAGGCAAGAAGGAACTGGAAGCAAAAATCAACGAGGCCAAGAAAAAACGCGAAGAAAACAAAGAAGAAAACAAGGACGGAGAGGAAGACAAACCTTCTGAATAATGCCGTATGTCTTTACAGAGCCGCAACCTGAACAGGTTGCGGCTTTTTTTTTGGTATTTATCCTCCCGGTACAAATAATTATGGATTTATAAAAAAAGCTGTGATAACATATAGTTATAAAGTATTTAGAATTATCCAAGAACTTTTGGAGAATGACTATGAGCATTTCGTCTACCAGAAAAGTATCGAGCTCAACGGGAAGTCAGACACGAAACGCACCGGTTAAGCATACGGATCACAATTATATTATCGGATCCGAGGGTGAATCTTTTGTGGAAGTCATCGACGCTTCCAACAACATTTCGGTCAACAATGACGACAACAGAGACAACAAACAGAAACAATCTTCGCCTTTCGCCACCCCCGAAAAAGAAGACAGCAACGCATTAAGCGGCGGCAGCGCATATATTCCGAGCGCAATAGAAGCATTAAGCGCCAGCGGCGTTTACGACGAAACGCCGGACGACAGTCACAACAACAGGGTCAACGTTTACGGCAACAACCAGTCCATTATCAAAGACGAGGAAGTGGAACGAACCGGGCATACATATCTCAAACATTTTTACGAAACCAACCAGATTCTGGAAGAAGTCGACGAACTGGTTTAAGCATAAGCCCTTTTATCAAGCCCCTCGGTTGAGGGGTTTTTTTATAGCTAAAAAAATTTTATGTAGCTCCATCATTGGTAGACAGAAAAATTTGTAGTTTCATTAATGGTTGACTCTTTCCGCAAATCAGCGTATCCTGATATTCGATAGGTGTGGATGGTCTGATGCCGCGGCGCTTTTATACCGCAGCCTCTTTTGTCGGCATATCCGACATTCCCTCCATTGCCTCTCGCTCCCCTTTCGGGCTTCGGTTCTAACTTTGTCGCGAGGTGATACTATGAAGAAATCTGTTTTAATGTTCTCTTTGCTTTCCGGAATGGTTCTTATGTTCCCCTGGCTAACTATTGCCTCCGGCTTTCCTGCACATACACACACATACACGCCCGAACCGAAGCCCGCCTTTCAGTTTGAACAACCCGACAAAGCCTATAAAACCGCCTCCGTCTGTTTCCTCGGCGTCGGCGACTGCGACCCCAATGTCGGTTTCGGCAAAGGTAATGACGGAAATTATTCCGTTGATACAATCGAACAATGTAAAAACGAGGGTTTCTCAAAACAAAACTGCGACCTCTTGGAAGAAGTTGACGGAGCCTGCCCTTATAATCCCGGATATGGACTGGGCTGCCGGTGCAAAACGTCATTAGTCAGCTGCAGTTCGGTTCAGGACGGCGTGGGAGACAGCTGTGACGGTAAATATGCCTCATGTACATGTAAATCAAGTTTGGTTTCGTGTAATTCGGCCGAAGACGGAATAGGAGAATCCTGCGGCGGCAAATATCAATCCTGTGTCTGCAAAAGCAACCTTGTCAGCTGTAATGAAGCGCAAGACGGAATCGGTGACAGCTGCGACGGAAAATTTGCTTCATGCAAATGCAAAACCTCTCTGGTCAGCTGCACGGATCTGCAAGAAGGAACGGGATACGCCTGTGACGGCAAATATGTTTCCTGCTCCTGCAAACCGGATTTGATTGAGTGTAACAGCGCACAGGACGGTGTCGGAAATTCCTGCGACGGAAAGTACAAGGAATGCACCTGCAAAAACAGCCTTATCTCCTGCGGTTCCAATCAGGAAGGCGTCGGCGAAAGCTGCGGCGGAAAATACGTTTCCTGCCAATGCGATTCATCCCGCAGCTGGTACGTTTGCTCTAACGGCGGCGAAACCGGCGCACTCTCCTGCAGTCTGAACGGAACGACATACTGGACGGAATGCAAGCCGGATCTGACAAACGAAGAGATATGCATGCAAAAGCTGGCCGAACATTCCAGCGCTCTGGGATACACGATTTATCAATCGGGAAAATCTCAGTCCATGGGAAAAGGCTATATCATTGTCGGCAATCAGACGGCTTCGTCACTGCCGGGAACCAAGATATTCGGCGCTCCTTATTTTTTTCGCAGATTCCCGAATGCGTGCTTTCTTCCGCCAAGCTGACGCTGAATCCCAGCGTAACAAATTCCAGCGCCATTATTTCTACCGTATCGTCATTGCAGCTGGAAAATGTGGAAATTGAACTTGATCCGGTCAACAAAACCGGCAGTTCATCTCTATACGTTACGGGAATTCTTATCGACCCGGGTTCAGGAACATCGATGAACAACAAGTTAAAAGATGTGGTCTTCTCTTCCAAACTCAAAGACTATAACTATTATTACCTCAAAATGGGCAATCCGGTCACGTCCTGTCCCTCGACAGGCGGCTGCACGACCAGAGGGAACAACAATACGGCATTGTACATCTACGGAAAAGTAGAAATGAAGGGCGTCGGCTATTCCATGCTTACGCCGGCTTCCGGTCCGGTTTACATTAACAACGGCGCTATACTTGAACTGGATGGTGCCCAGTTTTCCGGTAGAACCGGCGGTCAAATCAGAATCAACAACGGTAATATGAAAATACGCTATCTTTCCATTGGCGCCGAAAACACAAAACTGGCCAATGGTTCGACAGAATCTATTCTCATTGTGGAAAATTACGGTACTTTGTATGCAACCGAAAAGCTGCTCATCGACTCCCAGGGTACTACACGACTGGAAATCAGAGACGGAGGTAAGGTCTATACACCGCAAGTCGGCCTGCGTCTGGGACCGGAAATTCTTATTAAAGGAAATTATGCCGGTCTGTTTATCTGGGATCCGGCAACCAACGAACAAACGGCCATAAAAACGACAAACAGCAGTTCAGCACAATGCCTGCTTGATTATAGCGGCGGCGGATCTTCCGTTTACTACGGAAAATCAAAAATCAGTGAACTGGCTCGACAGTTCAAATGCAACTAAATCCAGGCCCCTCGGTTGAGGGGCTTTTTTTTCTCTGTCATGTTCGGCCTTTTTCCTTACCGTCATGTTCGGCCTTGAGCCGAACATCTCTTTTTAGATTCCCGTGCCAAGCACGGGAATGACAAGCTGTAGCCAGCTTGACCGCAACATCGGCTGCGGCACGAAACTTTGTCGAAGCGCGTTGCTTTCTGCGTGCATATCGTGAGCAAGTGCCTTGTGTTTGTGGATTGCCGGATCAAGTCCGGCAATGACAAGCTGTGGCCAGCTTGACCGTAACATCGGCTGCGGCGCGAAGCTTTGTCGAAGCGCGTTGCTTTCTGCGTGCATATCGTGAGTAAGTGCCTTGTGTTTGTGGATTGCCGGATCAAGTCCGGCAATAACAATATTATTTTTCTTATGCTTAACTTTTAATATCGTTGCTTTTTTTGCGGAAAATAAAGCCGGTTTCAGGAACTGTTGACTTTTGCCGAAATCTGCGCTATATTATCTACAGGTGTGGATGTTTTACCGCGGCGGGGTGCCGCCGGCGGGTATGTGTTAGGTAATCGGTCATGGGAAGAGTCTCCTTCGTCTTCCTGTCGTTTCTGCTTATCTCTATATATCCTCACCTGTTTAACGGGCTTTGGTTACAACTGTCGTGAGGTGATATTATGAAGAAATCTGTTTTAATGTTCTCTTTGTTGTCAGGAACTGCGCTTATGTTGCCTGACCTGGCTGTCGCCTCCGGCATTTTTTCGACACACAAAAGCACACCCCAACCAGAGCCCGCCTTTCAGTTTGAACAGCCCGACAAGGCCTATAAGACCGCCGGCATCTGTTTCCTCGGCGTCGGCGACTGCGACCCCAACGTCGGCTTCGGCAAAGGCGACGATTATAAAATCGATACCGAAGCCCAGTGTAAGAACGAAGGCTTTTCCAAACAGAACTGCAACTCCGTACAGACCATCGACGGCGTTTGTCCTTACAATGCCGCCTACGGCAAAGGCTGCAAATGCGCATCTAATCTGGTAAGCTGTCCAGACGGTCAAGTCGGTGTCGGTACTTCCTGCGGCGGGCAGTATGCCTCCTGCGAATGCGACCCCGCTCTGGTCAGCTGCGCGTCAAATCAGGTCGGACAAGGAGCCAGCTGCGGCAGAAAGTATCAGTCCTGCGTCTGCAAGAGTGAATACATATACAACTCTTCCAACTGTACCTCACCGCGGTCGGTCTCCGGCGCTTCCTGCGACGGTAAATACACCGGCTGCTCCTGTCCGTCGGGCGTAAGTTCGGGAAGCTACGGCTGCGAAACCTATTATCCTTCGCCCTGCTCTTCGGTCTGCAAGGCGGCTTACTCCGACAACTGCCGCAACCGCACGGCCGTATCGACGCCTTACGGCTGCGCCGAATACTGGTCCGACTGTTCCAGCAAATGCAAAACCGCTTATAATGACAACTGCAGAAACAGGGACGACGTTTCTCATCCATACGGCTGTGCCGAATATTGGTCAGACTGCCAGTCTAAATGCAAAACCGCCGAAACGGCTTCCTGTGAAAGCGATCTGAAGAAAGATTTTCCGAATGCGGTTTTTGTCAACAATATCGGAGAAGTTTCCAGCTACAGCATGAGTGGCAAGCAGGTTGTGCTGATGAGCAATATTTCCGACACTTCCGTTTCTTTATATATCGGCAACGGAACAACCATCTATTCGGCCGATAAGACAGGACGTTCGCTGTGCAGCAAAACCTCTCTGAGCGCCAATGTCATTCAGCTGGCCGGCAGCTCAACCATTCAGGCTGATATCACGGCAAAGGAATTTGTCTTCGGCGGCGCAACAGTCAATGTCGGCGGAAACAAACTTACGGCCGATACCGTAACAATCAGCTCGGGAAACAATTATTTTGCCAACGGCAGCCTGATTGCCAACGGCAATATGAATATCAACTCCGATTTTAATTTCGGTTACGGTTCAGCCGGCGGAAAACTTTATGCCAACATTCTGTCGGTTGCCGAAGGCAAACTCTGACAATATCGGGAACCGGGACAACCGAAATTTATGAAAGGCTGGATATGAATCCGACCTCAAACCTCAACATAACGAACGGAACGCATAACATTAACGTTATGAAGTTCATATCCGGAGCTTCGGCAACCAAAAATGCCGTCAAAATTACCGGAGCCAACGTCTATCTGAACAAAGGCAAACAAGCGTCAACAACACCTTATTACAACGGTGTTATCAACGCATCTTATTCGACCGGCAAATCACAGGTGGAAATTACCCTTTCGGGAAGCGTTCTGGATTTGGGCAGCGGCGAGCTTGAATACAACGAAGGCACAAATGACAGCAAGAAACTGGTTTTCCGGCTGCAAAACGGAAGTACCATGACCAACATAGGCGGTTTGACCTGCTGGGGCGGAAAAGGGTTGAGTTTTATACTTGATGCCGGTTCCAAGTCATCGATTCAAATGCTTGGCAAAACAAGCACCTGTTCCGGCGCCGAAACAAAATTTTCCGCCAAGAACACGTCTCAGCAGGCATCCATCACTTTAGGCGACGACGCCAGCGGCATCATGGTATTCGCCTGCATGTTCTACCAATCCGGTTCCGGTTATGACTATCTTTGCGGCAGGAGAGCAACCTGTACAAACGTCAATGGTCTGTAGCGAGTAAAGGTACTTTGAAAGCCCCTCATCCAAGGGGCTTTTTTAAATACGACAAAAATTATTCAACACTAATTATAAGTAGATAAAATAACATATATATCATTATAGGTTGATTTAAATATCAAAATCAGTTATTCTTATTCTTGAGAGGCGTGGCGTGAAAGAGACTTTCTTTTCCCGGTTCAGATATTTAACCGGGAAAAAGGTTTCGCTTATGGACAAAGTATGATATCATAAGTACTGTGTAATTTATGTGTAGGTGATGATATGTGTGTCTTTCATAAGGGGATTCCCGCGCTTTTTGCCGTTATACTCGGTCTCTGCGCCATTAATCATGCGGAAGCGAAAGTCTGTTTTCTGCCCAACGGAGATTGCGGCGACGACGGCGGTTTCGGTTCCGGCGGCAGCGATTTTTCAATCGATACTTCCAAACAATGCAAAAATGAAGGTTTTGAATTGGTCAATTGCCGTGAAGTCGAAGTCAAATACGGCGTTTGTCCCTATGACGACCGTTATGCGCAAGGTTGCAAATGCCGAAACGACTTAGTTGAATGCTCAGACGTTCAGGACGGCGTCGGTGAAAGCTGTGACGGCAAATATACAAGCTGTGTCTGCAAACCTGGCATGACGGCATGCAATGACGCACAGCAAGGCGTCGGCATCTCCTGCGAAGGAAAATACAAAGAATGTATCTGCAAACCCGGGCTGAAAAACTGCTCCGGTTTGTATGAGGGCGTTGGAGACGCCTGCGGCGGACAATATGAATCCTGCCGCTGCCGGAGTGATCTCAAAACCTGTGGTGACGGACAAACCGGTATCGGGGAAGCCTGCAACGGAAAATACGAATCCTGCACATGTAAAGACAACCTTAAAACTTGCGGCGAAGCTGAAGTCGGCATCGGCGCCGAATGCGGCGGCATGTATGAAGACTGCGTCTGCCGGGACGATTTGAAAACCTGCCCGGCAGGACAAGCCGGAAGCGGCCTTTCATGCGGCGGAAAATATCTTGAGTGCGGCTGTGCCGAAAATCTTGTCAGCTGCGGCGAAGCTGAAGTCGGTGTCGGTGCCGAATGCGGCGGCAAATATGAAGCATGCCGGTGCAAAGACGGCCTGACAACCTGTAGCGGCAATCAAATCGGTATCGGCACATCCTGCGACGGGAAATTTGAGGCTTGCAAATGTCCAGACAACTGGACCGAATGTCCTTACGGCGCTCCCGAAAATGCTCTGACCTGTTCGCAAAACGGCAAAACAGTCTATTCGACCTGCAGCGACAAATGCGGACCGGAATACCGGAATACTGAATGTAAAAAATATGAAGAAGAAGAAAAATGCGTTAACGACGCATCAATGAAAATCTGTGTGCCAACCTGTGAGAGCAGACTGGCTGCCGACGGTTACAAAGTTAACGAAGACGTCAGCGGCGCCGTTATTACCAAAGACACGACGTTTTCAACCACCAACGGAAAAAAACTTCCGTTCGGTTGAAGATTTTCGCACCAAATATCCGGTCGAATGCTCAAAGAGCAAAAGGCCGAAACCGACCCTGACCTATCAGGTTGTCGGCAGTGCAGGCGTTAATCTGGCCAATGCCAAATTTGACAAGATTAACTTGAACATTCAAAGCGGCGGCAAAATCGACTTTTCCGGCACGACAATTACCAACGGCACGCTTACGACAAGCAGCGATATCTTCGTCGGTCAGGGACACTGGACGTTTACGTTCAAAAACGACAGCGGCAAAGCCAGTTTCAAAGCCGGAAAAATACAGGTCGTACATGGTGCCGACTTCAAAATTACCAATGCCAGCATGGACATCAAAGGCCTGTTTGTCTGGAATACCTCAACGGTTATTATTCAGGATACGACTTTTAAGGCCGACTATCTGGAAACGATTACCAGCGATACCCGAGTCGAGTTTGCAGGAAACGGAACCTCGGTTTACGTTAAAAACACGTTTATCGGCGGCATTGAAAACTTCAGCAGCTATGACGGAGCCGACGTTTACCGGCGCGGCGCGATGATAAGAGTACGCGACGGCGCTTACTGGTATATGTCGGCAGGCAATGTCCGGATGCGCGACGGCGCTCAATTCTGCGCCGGTTTCGGCGGACGCATCTGGTTCAGCGGCGGAAGTTTTGGCAGCAAATATTCAGACCAATATCAAGGCTGTCGTATTTACAACAAGAAAGACCGCACTTTGAGTTATGACAACTGGGATCCGTCATCTTATACCAGCTGGAACAAACGCGGTTCCTGTTGATTGTTTCTGACAAAGCCCTCTCAGATGAGAGGGCTTTTTTGTATGACAAAAATAAAGATGGTTCCATCATTGGTAGACAGAAAAATTTGTACTTTCATTAATAGTTGACTCTTTCCCCAAATTAGCTTATCCTCATACTTGATAGGTGTGGATTGTCTGATGCTGCGGCGCTTTTATGCCGCAGGTTCTTTTGTCGGCGCATCCGACATTCTTTCCATTGCCTCTCGCTCCCCTTTCGGGCTTCGGTTCTAACTTTGTCGCGAGGTGATACTATGAAGAAATCCGTTTTAATGTTCTCTTTGCTTTCCGGAACGGCTCTTATGTTCCCTAAGCTAACCATTGCCTCCGGCTTACCTGCACTTACACACACATACACACCCGAACCGAAGCCCGCCTTTCAGTTTGAACAAACCGACAAAGCCTTTAAGACCGCCGCCGTCTGTTTCCTCGGCGCCGAAAACTGCGGCGACGCCGGCTTCGGATCCATGGGCGGAGACGACGGCTATAAAGTCGATACCGAAGCTCAGTGTAAGAATGAAGGTTTTGTCAGTTCCTGTTCAACAGGATACTGCATGGACAAATCATGCCCATATAATCCTAATTACGGAAACTGCTTAAAAGAAAACTGTCCCGGCAACTCGTCAACAATCTGTACCGGCGCCATAGCCGGCCAGAATGCCTGCGGCGAAAACTGCAAAAAATGCTGTGACGATTCCTGTCCGGCCGGTTCCAAAAATTATACCGGTTCCTTTGCTTCAAAAACGGAATGCGGAAACAACTGCTACAACTGCAACACAGCCTGCCCAAGCGGCAGTCTAGCTTATTCGGGGGATATAGTATCCTATAACGAGTGCGGACAAGCCTGTCGAAGCTGTAACACCTCATGTCCTTCGGGAACTTCAACCTCAAATCCCGGAGGATGCGGCGGCTCCACAAGTGACGAATGCAACACCAAAACCTGTTACTATCCTTTTCAAGCTTGTTGCGACAATTCCTGCGAAGGCGACAAGAGCGGACAATGCTCCAGCGGTTACAGCGAATGGACGTCTACCGACGGCTGCGGCAACACCTGCTACAATTGCAGCTGCGACTTGTCTTATTGCGTTTCCGACTGCGAGGAAGATTCAAGTGGCGCCACGCTCAGACTAAAATACAAAACCTGTACCATGAGCAATTGGGAAGCTACCAGTACAACCCACTATATTTTCAGGTCAATGGGCGGTTATTGCGTTAACGTAACCGGCGGCCGATGTATGTATGACGGCAGCTACTGGTGCAGCTGTTAGAAAAAATTTTAATCTCCAACCAGCTTTTCAATGTCGCTGACATAGGTAACGTCCCAGAGGGTTTCGGCGGAAGGAGCTTCGACCAGCGTGGTATAATCCTCATGTTCCATGAAAACCGGACGGAGATCGGCGTTTTCCGGCACAAGGTCGGCAACGCCGTACAAAGCTTTGCTCCAGATGACCGGGTTATGCTTAACGCCTTTCCAGGAAGCGATGCAAAGCTGTTTTTCCTGTCCCTTGTTATAAGCGGCAATCATTTTATCGATAAATTTGGCATCGACGTTCGGCATATCCGCAGGCAGCAGCAAAGCGCCGTCACAGAAAGCCGGAACCGATTTAAGCCCCAGATTCAGCGATGTTTTAACACCGGCACGGTAAGCTGGGTTGTAAATGACGTTGACGTCAATGTCCTCCAGAAATTCTTCCATTGCCGCGGCCTGATTGCCGGTAACGACAAAGACAGGGTTGGCCTTTGATTTAATAGCGGCCTCCACCGCCTTGAGAAACAGCGGCTTGCCGTCTTTGGTTTCAGCCATAAGCTTGTTGCGTCCGGCCCGGCTGCCAACGCCGGCGGCAAGGATAACGGCGGCAATGCCCGCTTTGCCCTTAGACTGGTTTTGACCGGCAGCAACCAGATTTTCCCTTTCGGCAGGCGTCAAAGTACCTCCCGAAGGAAGCAGAACATTCTGCGGACGAGCGAAGTCGTATTCGTTTATCTTGTCATTGACAACCGCCAGTTTAATATAATGAACGGCCAAGGGCGACTCCGTCACGTCAAAACGAAATGGCAGGCTGATGATTTTCTGTCCGCGTTTATGCGCGATAATCAAATCGGAAGCTCCCACCTGGGGAATCGTCAGATTGACGATTTCGTCCGCAAAACTGCGAACGGCAGAGGGAATAACGTCATCTTTATAATTGCTTTTCAGCCCGGGCAAAATGAAAATCACGTCGTTTTTATCGGCAACAGCCTTCTCGACGGCATCGGCCACGGCTTCGACCGTATGCGGCGCGTAATATTCGGCATGATAATCAAGCTGAAGGTCGGGAAAATTTTCAACCAACTTACGTACAACCCCGGTAAAATGAGTGGTTTCGGCCGCGTCATTATAAAAATTGGTATAAATCAGAGCGGTTTTGCGCGGTTTTTGTTCGGCCACCTGCAACAAATCGACGTTTCCGGACAGGCTGAACAAAATATTGTCCACCGCGGCCTGCTCGGCCAGCGGCGTCGTAAGTTCCAGAAGAGCAATAACTTCGCCGGCCGCAACATAGATGTAGGGCGGCACGGTGTTTAAAATCAGGTTATGCGACTGGCGGTTAAATTTGGCAACCCGGTCGTCGGCGCAAAGAAAAACACCGTCAACCGAAGCGGTTATCTTGCAAATACCGTCGCCGCTGACGGCATAAGCGGTATTTTTGCCGCAGAGTTTGGCCGCTACGACGCCGAGCGCCGCTTCCAGCGTCAGGTCGTTTTCATCCATAACCGCGCCATAAACCGTGGCTATGCCGCTGAGCTTGAGCTGGATTATATCTTCCTCATTCAGGGTGCGGCCTTTTTCCAAGACCATTCCGTCTAAGCGGATTTCTTCAAAAATTTTGACCCCGAGGGCGTGGTTCAAATCAAATTCCTGACATTTCATCGGCATTGTTCCTGTTGACAATGGTTATAATATAAGCCGGAAATTCTTAAAATATAGCAAACACGACATATTAAAAAAGGGAGCCGAAGCTCCCTATTCTATCTATCCGCAAAGGTATAGCTCTCAAGGGTGCGACCGTTGTCGTCCTTGAGATATACATATCCTTTTTTTGCCAGAACAACCACCGTGACCGTATAATGGCACAGCTGGTTGCCGCGAAGGATATAGCAATCATATACCTTGCCCCGGCTGTTTACGGTAAGCGCGTGCTTGCCGCGGGCGACGAATTTGCCATTTTCAACGCCCCAAACATACAAATACGGTCCCTGACGCTCAATCTGCATGCTTGACCAAGTTAGGCTTTTGAGCGGACGGGCGTAAGCCTGATGTACGACCGTACCGTAATCGCTGACCTTGGTCGGACGCATACGGCGCACTCGGTTATACAGACTCTCATAGCGCTCGTAAATCTGGACTGCTCCGTTGAGATTGCCGAGGAACTTGTCCATTTTCGTTTGTGCCAGAGCACAGGATGCCAACGCGCAAAGCATCATCAACATCCAAAATTTTTGTTTTCATATACTGTTTTTTTTAAATTTTACAATAAGAACTTAGCCCACAATAATCATCAAATCAGGGTTTTAGAATAACATATTTTAACAGGGGTGTCCATAATTAATTTTTTGTCCATTTCTCCAAAAAACGTGCAAAAACATGACAAGCTGTAGCCGGCTTGACAAGGGGACGCCCTTGAGCGCTCGCTGGCTGCGCCCGAGGGTAACTGTATTATTTTGTCATTCCCCGTACTTTTATTCTTTCCTGTCATTCCACGGTTTGACCGGGGAATCCCTGGATTGCCGGATCAAGTCCGGCAATGACAAAAAGAAAAACAAGGCCGGCAATAACAGTATTATTTTTTCTTCTGTCATCCTCGGGCAAACGCAGTGCGACCCGGGGATCCATGAGAGAGATGTCCGGGTCAAGCTCGAACATGACAAGCTGTTGCCAGCTTGACCGCAACACCGGCTGCGGCACGAATCTTTATTGAAGCGCGTTGCTTTCTGCGTGCATATCGTGAGCTAGTGCCTTGTGTCTGTATTTTCTTTGTCATCCTCGGCAAGCGCAGCGCGTTCCGGGGATCCATGGATGTTCGGGTCAAGCCCGAACATGACATAGAAAAAAAGCCCGAGGGTGACTGTAAAGAAAATAAGCCTGAACATGACATAAAAAAAGTAAGCTGAACATGACATAAAGAAAAATCAAGCTTAAACATGATATAAAATATAAGTTTGGAAGTAACGGAAGAAGGTGCCGGAAAATGACAACAACCGAATTGTTCCGTTCAATGGACATCTGCTCTGCAAACAAGATATCCGAAGGTATAAAAAAACAGGTTCTCATTTCTGAGAACCTGTTTTCCCATATGAAGAAGATTACTTTCAGCTAACTATCAGAATTTATATTTAGCGTTGAATAATCCGGTGTGATCCTCGTAGTGATCACGGAATCTGCCCTCGTAACCGAGAGACAGTTCGACGTTGTCATTGACGTCAGCCGTCAGTCCGACGCCGGCTTCAACGCCGAAGCGGTCAAGAGCCTGTCCGTTTACGGTATAGGCCGAACCGTTTGCCAGCGTTACAACCGAGCTGCTGTCGTCGTTGAACATGTCGTAGGTCATCGCCAGACGGGCTTCCGGCCGCAGATTCATGCCGTTGTCCAAAGCGAAGTCCTTCTTGAGGCTGGCGCCGACAACACCGGTCAGGATGTCGGAGGTGTTTTCGCCAACCTTCTGTCCGGCGCTGTCACGATAACCGTCCTGACGAATGTTGACATAGCGCAGGCCGGCTTCCGGAGTCAACATGGCGCCGCAAAGGTCAATGTCATATCCGGTCATTGCCTGCAGGCCGATGCTGTCAACATCATAATCGGCGCTTACCGGCATACCGGCGACATTCTTCTTCTCGCTGTAGTCAGACCAGCCGTAAGTCGCAATTCCGTTTACGAACCAATTGGAGGGTTTGTATTCGCCGTAAGCGATTGCCGTATGCGTGTCAACGTCGGTCTTTCTCATGAAACCGTCGATGTCCGAAGACGTATAGGCATAACCGATACCCAATTTTACGTCGTCATTAACGTATTTTTCGGCACCGAAAGCAATACCTTCGCTATCGGCATCAAAGCCTCTGGCCTTGCGGGTATCGTCAGCCTTGGAGTGGTTGAACAGCCCCTGAACCCACATGGCGCCGCGTTTGAAAATGCTGTCGCCGGAGGACATGCCTTCATTGCCGGTTACAATCGAACCGCCGCTTAAACGGCTGCCGACGGCGGCAAAGACCTGATTGGCGGTTTCGGTGGCATTGGACTGAACCATCGCCGCGGTTTCAGGCGCAAGAGCCGTAACGGCGTTGACCAAAGCACCCTGATCGGTTTGAGCCAGCGTATTCAGATGCTCGGCCATCGCACGGGAAGCTCCGGTCAGGGAAGACGCGTCAGAATTGCCGCCGACCCAGGCATTGACGGTATTGGCGTTGGAAACCGTACCGCCTGCGTTAACAACCGCGGAAGCAACTTCGCCCGAATCTTTTTTGGAAACATTCAGGGTATTCTGCGTATCTCCGAACTCAACATTGTACAGCGTATTGCTGTTGGAAAGTTTCAGGCCTTCTTCGCCGCGATCCACAGAATCCGCTTCTACAGAAACACTCTCAGCAAAAGAATAGGTTCCCTCGCCGGCATCAATGCCGATAACCGGATTGATGACAGCCGAACCGTCTTCGCTCAGGAAGGTTTTAACGGAACCGTTAACTTTACCGCCGGCGGCATCTTCAACATTATCGACATTAAACGACAAAGTCGAATTATCCGCAAGCGTTACGTCGCCGGTCAGGACATTGGAAGCCAAATCCAACGTGCCGCCGTTGCCGACTTTGGCATTGGCTGTATAGTCGACGCCCAGTTTGGTGTTGCCGTAAGTGGTCAACTGTCCGGTTTTCAGTTTTTCGCTGTCCAAATCCAGAGAAGAACCGGCACTGACATAAATTTCATCAGCTTTAGATTCCTCCGCGACCAAAGACGAAGCGGCGACATCGGCACTGATGTTGAGTTCACCGCCCTCAAAACTGGTCATGTGCGCGGCGGAATCAAGAACCGTAATGTTGCCGTTATTATCGATTTCGCCGTTCAGAATACCGGCCAAATCGATATAACCGTCATTGGTTACCTTATTGCCTTCACCCTCAATGTTCAGCGTTGCGCCCTGATTGACGGTCAACAGGCCGAGATTGTTATTAATATTACCGTTAACCGTGCTGTTGCCGTTGAATTCGGCTTTCGGCGCGGCCTTCAGTATGGCGGCGAGTTCTTCTTCGCTGTCTTCTTTTGTCGGTGTATTTTTGCCGTCTAAATTCAGATTGCCGTTTAAGGTGCCGCCGTTGGAGACATAGCTGCCGCCAGCCGTTTGTGCGTTATAGCTTCCATCCTCTTCGGCTGAGGCCAATTCAGCGCCTGAAATCGTGATATCGGTCTTTTCGGCATTGACGGTACCGTTGTTAACCAGCGAACCGGCAACATTAAATTTGGCATTGCTGCCTTCCGGCGCTTCGTCAGCTGCCGCACCGCGGTTCATATCCTGAATCAGATTCAAGGTTGCATTGTCGGCAACAACAACCGAACCGCCCTGCTCGACGTTTGTCTCACGCGAAGCGATAATACCGACGGCATCTTTCAGAACATTGACAATGCCGCTGATGTTTAAAGTCGACTTATTAGTGCCGTCTTTAGAGGAAGCCGCACGAATCAGGGCGTCTTTGCCGCTCATGTTAACCGTGCCGCCAACATTGATTTCGCCATTCGGATAACCGGCAACAATCTGAGCACCGTCAGCGATATTAACCGTTGCGCCTTCTGTAATGTCTACTTTGTTCAAGCCTTGCAGAATGCTGCCCGACTGCCATTTCGGGTTTGCTGGGTTGGAAACTTCCATTTGACCGGAAGCATTAACAACCGCATCTTTGCCAATCGTCAGGTCGGTAACGGCAATACCGGCGCCGTCCGTAATATTAACGTTTGCATTTTCGCCGAGGACAACCGTCCCTTCACCATTAGCATTGCCAATACCGTTAAACTTTCCGTCCGGCGCGCCGTTCATCGAAACATTGCTGTTGGTAATGCTCAACGTTTTGTCTGCACCAAGTTCCAAACGCGCGGGAACATTTCCGCTGTTGGCGATATTGACATCGGCACCGTCTATTGTAGTATCAATTGCAACATCAACCGTACCTTCAACATTGATAGAACTGCCCGCTTCTCCCGAGATGTTAAACTGCGATTTGGCATGGTCTCCGTTGCTCGCCGCAATTTTGTTATTGCCTTTGAAAGTTACGGTTTTGTCGGCCGCAATTGCCAGATTTGAAGCATCGCCGGAAGCAGCATCTCCGTTTTCACCGGCCGCCGCCTTATACAGGCTGATGCGGGTTCCGTCTTCAAAAGTCGTGTTGCCGACCTTGAAAGCCGTCGTGTCGTTATCAAGAACCAAAGCGCCGTCGCTTCCGACAATAGTAGATTCACCGTCACCTTTTTTGACGGTCAAATCAACAGCGCTTAAATCAACCTCGGCGTTGCGCGTGGAAGTCAGATAGCCTTCAACATTCATTTTTGCGGCTTCGCCTTCATTGGCGTTGAATTTTGTATTTCCTTCAAAAGTTACAAAATCACGGAAAGTATTTTCGCCGGAGACGGAAATTTCGCCGGCATCAACAAAACCGACACGACTTGCATCCGCTTCGCTGGTACCTTCCGCCTTCAGGTCGAAAGTAGCGTCTTTTATGGTTGAACCGGCTTCTACCGTAAAAGTCTTACCGGCAGTTGTTTCTACATTGCCGGTATATTCTGCAGCCAAAGCATTGGAGGCAGTCAGCAGGACTGCCATAGACGCTCCGGCTAAGAGTGTTTTTTTCATTACAATTTTCTCCCAACTAATGTGGTTTAAAAGGAAAATAACTTTCAGACATCGCTCTAAAAGTATAACAGATTATACAAGCTAAATTTTAAATAGCAATAGATTATACAATTAAATATTTAACGATATAACCCGGCATATTGCAAAAACAGTACAAGCCCTGATTTTGCCGGGGTTTCGACTAAAGATAACAGATTGGATAAAGTAAACGGAATCAGCGGTTGCCGATGACAGAATCGATTACGGCTTCGACAATATTCAACTCTTTTTCGCTCATGGAGCGCATTTTTATCGACATCGACTCAAGACGTTGCAGATGATTGGAGGGAAAAGCGGATATCTGCCGACTGACAAGTTTCGGATAACCTTCGTCATCTTCGGACGGTTCAATAAAATTATCGGTTTTGGACAAGGTTCCGGCAAAGAGCTCATCCATGCTTACGTTCAAAACGTCGCACAGGTTGATAACCTGTTTCAGATCCGGCATCGTCCGGTCATTTTCAAGATTGCCGATGGTTTTGAAATTGCAGTTCATCTTGTCGGCGAGCTGCTCCTGCGTCAGATTGTTGGCCTTGCGAAAAGCCTTGATTTTGTAGCCTATCTTGAAAATATTTTTATTTGGTAACACCATTGCCTTTTTCCTCTTCGATGTAAAATATATTATACATCGAGAGCAGCTGATTACCCACTATACTATACATTAAGAATCATATGTATAATAGATTATCCATAAATGACGACCAATATTTCACCCGAGCAAAACATAAGGTTTATTCCCGCAAAAAAAGCCTCCGTAACAACGGAGGCTTTTTGAAAACATACCCGACGATTAACGCTTCGAGAACTGGTAAGAACGGCGGGCTTTGGCCTTACCGTATTTCTTACGCTCAACGGTTCTGTCGTCGCGGGTCAGGAATCCGGCTTTTTTCAGGACAGCGCGGAGTTCCGGCTCGTATTCGTTCAGGGCTTTGGCGATACCGTGTTTGATAGCGCCGGCCTGACCGGACAAACCGCCGCCTTTTACGGTGCAGACAACGTCAAATTCATTAACGCGGTTAGCTACCTCGAAAGGCTGGTTGATAATCATTTTCAGAACCGGGCGGGCAAAGTACTGATCAATGGACTTGTCATTGATGATGATGTTGCCTTTGCCGGGTTTAACCCATACGCGGGCAACAGCGTCTTTTCTCTTACCCGTGGCATAAGAACGGCCCTGTTTGTCACGGCTGGGCTTTCTGGCAGCTTTAACTTCGGCGGTCGCAGCCTTAATTTCGTTCAAAGATTCTAATTTCTCAGCCATTATAATGCGCTCCTTTTATTCTTTTCGTTCCAAGAAGCGATGTCCAAAACCTCAGGGTTCTGAGCGGTATGCGGATGCTCGCTGCCTGCATAAACTTTCAACTTGGTCATCTGCTGACGGCCCATCGGGTTGCGGGAAATCATGCGTTCAACAGCTTTCTCGACAACTCTTTCCGGAAAACGACCGGACAATACCTTGCCGGCTGTGGTTTCTTTGATACCGCCGATCCAGCCGGTATGTTTGAAATATTTCTTCGCGGTCAATTTCTTGCCGGTCAGCTTTACTTTGTCGGCATTGATAACAACGACATAGTCGCCGCAGTCCAGGTTCGGAACATAGGAAGGCTTGTTTTTGCCCTGCAGAATTTTGGCAATCTGAGCTGCCATGCGGCCCAGAACAACACCTTCGGCGTCAACGACATACCATTTTCTTTCAATGTCAGACGGTTTTGTTGCGTAAGTGTTCATATTTATCTCTCTTATAAAGATGGTTATTGAATTCGAAACGAATATACAAGAATAAACATGAATGTCAACAATAAAAAATCGTTTTTTTTCAACAAACTATTCAACGGTACTATAATACCGTTTATTAACCTGTTGTTTTTGCTTTCTTTATGTTCATTACAAGAAAAGCTCCGCGAAAAAAATTTCGGGAGCTTTCCTTAAAACCAGTTTTTTCTCATTTGCAAGGCTGGTATAACCCTTGTTCATCTTTGCGGAAACGCTTTTCAATCGCACTTTCGCTTATTTGTTCGCCATCATCGCACCAGTTGTAGGTTTTGAACGTACAAACAATCTCGCCGTCCGGCATTATTCCTTCCCAAAATGACCCATTCCTGATAACCGTAATTTGAGTTATTATACTCTTCTCGACTTTCGTTTACTTTTACGAGACAACGCATTTCACCGTCTGTATACTGGTAAAGCCCCGTACTGCTTAAAATGATTTCATCATACCAAATCTCTTTACACCTGCCGATATAACTGAGTTTTTGTTCCTTTTGCAAAAACAAGTCATGGTCTCGGGTTTGAAAAAGATTGGAAAATTTATCTCCTAACAGCAGCTCCGGAGACGGTCTCAGCCAAACACCCAATAGATACTGATACAGCTGTTTTTCATCTATCAGCACATAGTGATGCTTAATTTGTTTTACGCTTCCTGCCTCATAGCAGAATAAAATCAGGAATTTTCTTGCCGCCTCATCCGTTGAGGAAACATCCGAAGTCCAACAATCCGTATATTCCGCAATCTCAGGTAGCCGTGATTGCGCCGCGTCATAAGCAATTTCAAGCATCTCTATCTCTTCGCTGCTCGGAAAATTCAGACCATACTCCGCGCAGACTGCTTCTGCCTCCTTTTTGGTAATCCGTTGACCGAAAGACCGATGAAATGGGATGTAGACTTTAGGCACAACATAAACACCGTCAATGGTTCTTTCCATGCTTTTATAATGCCATAGTTCTTTAATCTCACTATCCGTTCTGAAACTTTCCGAATAGCGTACGATTTTATTTTTCGTTTCCATACAAAATAAATTTTAAAATTATACAATAAAATTCTTATTCACTCTGCCGGCAGAGTGCCGCAATTTCGCTGTTCTGTCAATATTTATCTAAAGCAGAGCCTTGATTTCATAAAGTTTTTCCAGCGCTTCGCGCGGCGTCAGCTCATCGGGATTAACGGCTTCCAAAGCCTCCTCCACCGGCGAAAAGCGTTCGACCTCCTCTTCCGCGACCTTTTTCTGCACAGAGGCAAAAAGCGGCAAATCGTCGGCCAGATCGTTTATCTTCTGGTTTTTCTTGTCGTGTTCAAGGGCGTCCAAAACCTGTTCGGCGCGTTTGATGACCACCGGCGGCAGGCCGGCCAGCTTGGCAACGTGAATGCCGTAAGAACGGTCGGCGGCGCCGGGAATAACCTCATGCAGAAAAACGACTTCATCGTTGAACTCTTTGATTTTCATACAATGCAGCGACATGCGGTTCAGTTTGGAAGTCAGCGAAGTCAACTCGTGGTAATGCGTGGCAAACAATGCCCGGCAGCGGTTTTTTTTTCATGCAGATGTTCAATGACTGCCCAAGCTATCGACAGACCGTCAAAAGTCGCCGTGCCGCGGCCGATTTCATCAAGAATGACAAACGAGCGTTCATCCGCCTGATTCAGAATGCTGGCGGTTTCGACCATTTCAACCATAAAGGTCGAACGGCCGCGCGCCAAATCGTCCGAAGCGCCGACGCGGGAAAAAATCTTGTCGATAACGCCGATATGCGCGCTTTTGCAGGGAACAAAGGAGCCCATCTGCGCCATAACGGCAATGATGGCGTTCTGCCGCAGGAAAGTCGACTTACCGGCCATGTTCGGACCGGTCAGCAGCCAAATCAGCGAATCGTCGTCGCTCAGGGTGCAGTCGTTGCCGACAAAAGCGCCGGCATGGTCGCGTTCTATCGCCTCTTCGACAACCGGATGGCGCCCGTCGGCCACGTCAAAGACCAGAGAATTGTCCAGAACCGGACGGCAGTAGTTTTTTTCGACGGCCAAATCGGACAGAGCCGCGCCGACGTCAAGCTCCGCCAGCGCCTTGGCCGTGCGCGAAATGTCATCGGAAGCAATCGTGACATCCTGAACCAGATTGTTGAATATTTCAATTTCCATAGCCAGCGCCTTGTCGGCCGCCGCGGATTTTGTTTTCCAAATCGGCCAGTTCAACCGTGGTAAAACGCGAAGCGTTCAAAACCGACTGACGGTGAATGAACTCTTTGTTTTCCAGCATTTCGGCGGCAAACTTGCTCTGCACTTCGATAAAATAGCCGATGACATTGTTGTATTTGATTTTAAGGTTCAAAATACCGGTGCTTTCGGCATATTTGTTTTGCAGTTCCACAATCAGCTTATGGCTGTCGTCCTTTATCTCCTTAATCTCGTCCAGCGGCGGATAATAGCCCTTTCTGACAAAACCGCCGTCACGCGCCAGCAGCGGCAGCTCTTCTTCCAGCGCGCCGTCCAAAGCCGAAACCAGATGGTCGTGATAGCCGAGCCGGTCGGCGACGGCCTTCAGGGCTTCGGGAAGTTTTTCCAGCAAAGCTTCCGCCCCGGCCGCCAAAAGCAGATTTGATTTTCGGGATAGCCGCCAGCGTCGTCTTGATATTGGCCAGGTCGCGCGGACCGCCACGGCCGAGCGTCAGGCGCGAAACGGCACGCTCGACATCAGGACAGGACTTGAGCAGCGCGCGCAAATCCTGACGAATGTTTGAATTGTCGTTAAAAAACTCGATAATGTCCAAACGCTTGTTGATTTCTTCAATATCCAGCAGCGGATTGGCAATTCGGTTGGCAAGCAGGCGCGCACCGGCGCCGGTTACCGTACGGTCGACAACCGAAAGCAGCGAAGCCCCCTTGTCGCCGATCATGGACTCCAGAAGTTCCAGATTGCGGCGGGTGGCGCCGTCGATTTCCATAACCTTGTGGACATAGATTTTAACCGGTTTTTCAACGCGCGGAATACGGCCTTTCTGCGTATTTTCGACATAATCGAGCAAAATGCCGGCCGCCGTCGTTTCGGAACGGCTGAAACTGCCGAACGCGTCCAGCGTGTTGACCTTGAAAACATCGAGCAGACGTTTTTCGGCATTGGCGGAATTAAACCGCGCCTGCGGCAGAACGGTCAGCTTCTCGCGGTATTCGTTCAAAACCGGAAAAATCTCGGGCGTTTGCAGAAAACTGTCGGCAACAACGATCTCAACCGGCATCAGCCGCGCCAGCGAAGAGCTTAACAACATGGCTTCGGTCTTAGGCTTAACAGCCTGTTCCTGCGTATAAAAATCTCCAGTTGAGAGGTCGAGCCAAGACAAACCCAGACTGTCGCCGATTTTGGCAATGCTCAAAAGATAGTTGTTCTTTCGCGAATCGAGCAGATTTTCTTCGGTCAGCGTACCGGGCGTTACCAGCCGGATAACCTCGCGCCGGACGCAGGATTTGGAACCGCGCTTTTTGGCTTCCTTGGGGTCTTCGGTCTGTTCGCAAATGGCAACCTTGAAACCCTGGCGAATCAGTTTGGCCAGATAGCTTTCATAAGCATGAAAAGGTACGCCGCACATCGGAACGTCCTGATTGTCAAGCTTTCCGCGTTTGGTTAGGGCGATGTCCAGAGCTTTGGAAGCGATGACCGCATCGTCGAAAAACAATTCATAAAAATCGCCCATGCGGTAAAACAGAAGGTAGTCCTTGTGCGCGCTTTTGATTTCAAGATACTGCGCCATCATCGGCGTCAGGGGAGTCGTCTTATTTTCAGTCATTTTAAAATTTTAAGTCTATTTAAACCTCTTTGCGTTAGCATGTATAATAGTATATTTTCGGCCCACGTCCATCTTTTTTTGCAACTTATGGAACCTCATGCCATGTTCGGAAACCGCAATAAGATTTTTAACATTGAAAAGAACACCCAGTTTGTCGACCGCGTCCTGTTTCTGTCCCTGCCTTCGGCACTGGTGTTTATCATGCTGGTGGCGCTGCGGCTGATTACGCCGACGCTGGCGATTATATCCTATGCGACCATCATTTTCTTCAATATCGTCTTTCTGTTTCCGATTACTTTTGAACTGCAGCAGCTGAAGCGCTACATTACCACACTTTCGCGCGGAGAAGATTTTGACGAAAAGCTGATGACCCTTTCCGAAAAGGAAGCCAAGGAAATTGTCGACGCGGTAAACGCGATGCACCAGTTCTGGGCGCACAAAACCGACGTGTTGGAAGCGCAAACCATGTCGGACACGGCCGTTCTGGATTCCCTGCCGGATCCGATTTTGATGATCGACCGCTCGGGAAACATTCTCGGCGCCAACCTTTCGGCCCGCAGCCTGATGGGCAACGACATTACAGAAAAGAATATCGACGGCCTTTTCAATTCAAACAATTTTATCGAAGCCGTTTCCAAAGTTTTGAAAAAGCAGAGCAAGTCCGAAAACCTTATATTTTATGTGCACGGCGGCAAAAAAAACGCCGAACCGCAAAAACTTTACGCGCATATCAAGCAACTGCCCTGGCTTTCCAAAGGCCGCGCCGTAGCGGTTATTTCGCTTTATGACCTGACCAAGGCCGTCAAAATCGAAAAAATGCAATCTGATTTTGTCGCCAACGCCAGCCACGAACTGCGCACACCGCTGTCAATCATTTCCGGCTTTATCGAAACATTGCAGACCTCGGCCAAAGACGATGAAGAAGCCCGCGAAAAATTTTTGAAAATCATGAGCGAACAGGCCGAATACATGTCCTCGCTGATTGAGAACCTGCTGTCGCTTTCCAAAATCGAAATGAGCCAGGACCAGAAGCCGGACGAACCGACCGACGTCAGACGGCTGATTGAAGAAGTGGCGCAGGCGCTCTCGCTTAAGGCCAAAGAACGCGAAATCAGCATTAAAACCGAAATCGGCAAAGATTTTCCGGATGAAATTACGGCCGACAGCCGACAGGTTAAACAGGTTATTCAGAATCTGACCGACAACGCCGTAAAGTACGGCCTGAGCAAAAGCGAAGTTACCGTCAGGGCTTCCGTCGTCGACGGCATTCCGCCGTCCAAGAGTTTCAAGGTTGCCAAAGGCCGCGCCGTGGCGATTTCGGTCAACAACAAAGGCCCGAAGATTACGCCCGAGAATCTGGCGCGGCTGACCGAAAGATTTTACCGACTGCAGGAACATAAGGACCTTAACATAAAAGGAACCGGACTGGGGCTTTCAATTGCCAAACATATTATCCTGCGCCACAAAGGGAACCTGACTGTTACGTCTACGTCCTACAACGGCACGACCTTTACCATCTATCTGCCGATTGAATAAAATTAAAACTTTTCAACCCTCTCAAAAGAGAGGGCTTTTTTTGTGTGACAAAAATAAAAGTAGTTCCATTATTGGTAGACAGAAAAATATGTGGTTTCATTAATAGTTGACTCTTTTTGCAAATCAGCGTATCCTTATATTCAATAGGTGTGTTGTTTCCGGCGGCGTTTTATCTCCGCCGACAAAAGCCGGGCGTTCCCCGTTCTGCTTTCTGTGCTTTGGCATATTCTTCGCGCGTCCGGTTTCTGGCATGCCTCTTCCGCCTGTCTTGTGCAGGTTCTGCTTTTTAACCCTGGGAGGTGCGTCATGTCTGCTGTCCGTTGTCTTTTCGCTTCCGTTCTGCTTCCGGCTATCTTTTTTGCCGTGTCCGCAAACGCGGCAACGACCGGGCAACCCCATGCTCCCGCTTCCCTCGGTTCATACACTCATATACACACATCCACACCATCGGCAGAACCTGCGCCTCTCTTTTCTCCCTTCCCGCTTTTTGTCGAATTAGACAAGGCCTATAAAACCGCCGGCGTCTGTTTCATCGGTTTCGGAAACTGCGGCGACGAAGGCTTTTACCACAAAGGCTCTTCTTCCGGTTCCGGCGGCGGCACCACCGGCAGCGACAATTTTGAAATCGACACCGCTCAGCAATGCAAAAACGAAGGATATACGATTACTTCCTGCCCGGCCGGTTCCGCGGCCGCCGGCATATGCCCCTACAACGGCGGCTATTACAGCGGCTGCAAGTCTTATGAAGAACTTTGCCGGCAGGACAACTATTATAAAACCTGTTCGGGAGGCATGGTCTTAGACCCTGACCAGAGCTGCGGCTATGACAGTTCTTATAAGAAATGTGTTTCGGCCGAAGAGGCTTGCGAAAACGAGGGTTATCACGGCAGTTGTGAAGATGGCAAAATCTTAGACCCGGGACAGGTCTGTTCCTACAGTTCGTCTTATCAGAAATGCGTCTGCGACCCGTGCGACGGCTATGATTATACTTTGGAAGAGGCACAAAGCGAGGGCTGGCGCATTTTAGGTGCGGCCTGCAACAGTTGCGGCGAAAAAATATATATGCGCGAGGCAAATCCGTGCAATGGTTTCTATACCTGCGACAATGGCGGTGAAGTCGGTGCTGAAATTTGCATGAGCGGCGAAGTTAAAATGTTTTCTTCTTGTAAAGAGCCGGTAGAATCTTGTCCCGACGGCATGGTTGATTTGGACAATTATTGGTGCGACAACGCCTTAGGTTGCTGGTGGACAGGATCTTCGTCTGAGAGCTGTACACAGACGGAATGTTTTGAATATCCGTATTCTTCTGTAACATGCAAAACCGGCATGGTTAAAGAATCTTGTACAGATGATTGCGTCGGCACCAGATACAGATGCATCAATGCAACAGGCTGCGATGGATATCCGCTGACAGACACGGTAAGTTGCACTTATGGATATGAAACCTGTACGGATACTTCCGGACAAGAGCATTATAAATGTATATCATGCACGCCGACCACCGACTGCTCGGAATATACGCTGACATCGCAAAGCGGCTGTTCCTACGGTTATGAAAGCTGCGACGACGGGTGCGGAAACGTAAAATACAAATGCAGTTCATGCACGCCGACCACCGACTGCTCGGAATATACGCTGACATCGCAAAGCGGCTGTGCTTATGGTTATGAAAGCTGCAATGATGGCTGCGAAAATGTAAAATACAAATGCGGAAACGTATGTCCGGCAAGCATCTCGACATTGGAAGAACTGAATATGGTTTTGAGCGGAACATGCTCTAATCGCGACAGTCAAACCGTTTATACCGTCGCCAATAATATTTCGGGAAGCTTCAGTTCCTGCTCTGCTAACTGTAATTATAGTTTTACGCTTAATTTAGGCGGAAACTCGCTGGGTGGAAATTTGGATTTTACCAAGATGACCGGTGGCATAACACTAAACTCCGGAATAATTACCGGCTCAATTACAGGTTCTGATTCGGCCTCATTGACATTGAGCGGCATTACGGCAAAAAGCAATATCAGCGGTAAGCATCTTAGTTTGACCGGCTGTACGGTCAACGGTAAGGTGACCTCAAAATCAAACGGTATTATCACCAATTCGAGTATCAGTGTCGGCGGTTGTACAGCTTTGGTTGTCTCTGGGCAAGTAAACATTACAAATTCGCATTTGACCTCAAAGCAAAGTTCTTACTGTGGTTATGGCAACGGTCTGATTAATCCTCATCAAAAATCGGTTATTTACATGACCGGCGGAACACTGAATTGCCAAAAAAGCGGCAACCATGTCTTCAATACAATGTATATCGGATACTCGGAAGGTATTACGGTCAATATTACGGCCAACAATTTGACGCTTAATAAGTATGAAGATGACACCTTAACCGTGGCCTGCCCATAAAGAAGGAGAAACAAAATGATAAACAAGACTAAAAATGGATATGCAAAAACCTTGCTGGGATTGACAATATTTCTGAACGTAAATACGGCTATGGCACAGACTTGTGTGAAAGCTCCCGACTGCGCGGAAATTGGCTTTACCAAAACGGCGGCAGACTGCACAGGAAAAACAATTCTGAAATGTCCCTTCGACACTAATCAGGTTTACTGCCCAGGTTACGAGGAAAGCACTAAAACATATAAGGTTGGTGATATGTATTACAAAGACGGCGTTGCTGCCGGTGTTGTATCTGTTATTACGGATGGTGGTTTACATGGAATTATTGTATCTACAGGTTCAGTATCTGGTACGAGTGTCGCCGAAGTTAGAGCTTCATGTAACGCCAAAACCACAGCCGGTTTGGAATGGAGTATAGCCACTTGTCAAAACAGCCAAAATGTTAAAGATATAATACATATAACTGCAGATCATTATTTTGTTGATGGCGGATGCATCTATAAAAGTTGTGTGGTTAGTAATTCTGAGTACATGTCTGAGTGCCGTAATGCTGGAGGCTATTGTCAGGCTTCTTTTTAAAAGTAATTTTCCTACATACGAAAAATCCCCGCAACAGTGGGGATTTTTTGTCATGTTCGGCCTTGAGCCGGACATCTCTTTTAGATTCCCGTGCCAAGCACGGGAATGACAGAGGAGAAAAAAGAACACGGGAATGACAGAGGAGAAAAAGAACACGGGAATGACAGAGGAGAAAAAGAACACGGGAATGACAGAGGAGAAAAAGAACACGGGAATGACAGAGGAGAAAAAAGAACACGGGAATGACAGAGGAGAAGAAGAACACGGGAATGACAGAGGAGAAGAAAAGAACACGGGAATGACAGAGGAGAAGAAAAGAACACAGAAATGACAGAGGAGAAGAAAAGAACACGGGAATGACAAGCTGTGGCCAGCTTGACCGCAACATCGGCTGCGGCACGAACCTTTGTCGAAGCGCGTTGCCTTCTGCGTGCATATCGTGAGCAAGTGCCTTGTGTTTGTGGATTGCCGTATCAACCCCGGCAATGACAGTATTATTTTTTCTTATGCTTGACTTGCAATATCGAGGCTTTCTTTTACGCTTCGGTTTCTTTTTTATGAAAGTGCATAAACACCACCGGTTTGATACCGGTTTGGTTATAGATGCGTTTGCGGATTTTGGCGCTGATATATTCCTTGACCGCGCTTTCGCGACGGTTGAGTTTGATTGCCTCTTCGGGAATCGCTTTCAGCATATCGGCGCGGATTTCTTCAGCCAGTTTCGTCCAAGTTTCCTCATCCAGAATATCTATCGAAGATATGTCCAAATACTCGGGCTGCCAGTTTTCATTCAGAACCGCGGTTATAAAGACGCTGCCGTTATAGGCGATGCGTTTGCGGTTTTTGACCAGCTGCGAATTGATTGAGGTTATCTGATTGCGGTCTACGCCCAAAATGTCGGTCGGAACTTCGCCGACAGTTTCGATTTTGTCGCCGTTCAAAAGCAAAACGTCGCCGTTGCGGGGCATTACCACATGACTGATGCCGCAGCTTTTAGCAAAACGGCTGTGCTCACGGATAACCCGTCTTTCGCCGTGCACGGTTATCAGGACGTTCGGTTTGAGAATTTCGTACATCTGGCGGGTTTCCTTTTTGCCCCCCGTGGCCGGAACAATGCACCAGATATTCTTCTTTGCTGATGACCTCTACACCCTGATCGCGCAGCTTCTCCTGCATGCGTTCAATTTTTTTCTCATTGCCGGGAATAATTTTAGAGGAAAAAATGACCGCGTCGCCGGGACAGAGAATCATATCCTTATTTTCACGGTTGACAATACGGGTCAGGCCGCTGCGGTAATTTCCCTGCGAACCGGCGCAGATATACATGATTTCATCATTGGGAATTTCCGCCGCGTCCTTGGCGTTGACGTACGGCGGCAGATTTTGCAGATAGCCGCAGTCTTTAGCCATCTTAAGGTTCTGATTGAGGCTCATGCCGGCGACAACCGGCGTGCGTCCGTCCGCATGCGCGGCAAGAATAAGACTCTCCAGACGAACAACATTGGAGGCAAAACAGGTGGCGACCAGCTTGTTCTTAAACGTCGGCACCAGTTTCATCAGGCTCTCGCGCACCTGCATCTCGGTCGGCTGTTCCTCGGTGTCGAGCAGATTGGTCGAATCGCATACAAAAGCCTCTATGCCTTCGGCGGCAAAATCCTTAAACGACTGATAGTCAAAAGGAAGCATGCCGCAGCTGCCGTCGTCAAAACGCCAGTCGGTGGCATGGACGACATTGCCGTAGCGGGTTTTAATCAACAGCGCCGAGTTTTCCAGCGTCGAGTGCACCAAAGAAGCAAATTTGACCTCAAAATTCTGCAGTTTCACGGTTTCGCCGTCATTGACGACGTTAATCTGCGGCTCTTTTTCAAGCTTATAGTCCTTAAGCCGGGAGACGATATGCGCGGCGGCAAACGGCGTTGCATAGACCGGACATTTCAGTTTCGGCCAGATGTGGGCAACGGCGCCGAAATGATCTTCGTGCGAGTGGGTAATGAACAAACCCTCAATATTGTCAATTTCGCTTTCCAGCGCTTCCGGCGAGGCGAAGCCCAATTCCATGCCCGGAAAATCGTCATTAAAAAATCCGTATCCGCAGTCGACGACGATTAATTTGCCGTCCGCGGCGTAAACATACATATTATAACCGACTTCTTCGGCACCGCCTAAAGCGATAAAATACAAACCTTCCTTATCAAAACTACTCATTTATTTTCTTTTTCCTTCAAATAAAATATATCCCCGGCATAGATTTTCTCAATGCCGGACGGGGTTTCCAGCAGCAAAACGCCGTTTTCGTCCACCCCGGCAAATTTTCCGGTTTTCCGTTCCTTTTCCATGTTGACGGTTATTCCGGCTCCCAAATTTTTGGCATGTTTCAGCCAGTTTTCCCTTATCGGCGCAAAGCCTTCGCTCTTCCAGCAATCCAGATTACGGTCATAAGCCCGAACAAAGGCATGCAAAAAGGCCGTCCGGTCGGTTATTACGCCGGCTTCTTTAAGCGAAACGACCGGATAAAGTATGTTGTCGCACTGCGGCGCGGCGGCAACATTAACGCCGACGCCGACGACCAGATAGTTTCCGGCTGCCTTCTCCAACAAAATTCCCGAAACCTTTCCGCCCCCGACCAACACGTCGTTCGGCCATTTCAGGCAGACATCGGCCTGCGGCGCGAGCTCCCTTACCGCCTCAAGCAGGCTTAATCCGACGACAAAAGTCATCTGTCCCAGAAGCTGCGGTGCGACTTCCAGTCCGAAAGAAACAAACAAATTGCCTTCAAGACTGACCCAGCCCCTGCCTCGGCGGCCGCGCCCCGCATTCTGCCGGCGGGCGGCAACCATAAACCTTGCCGGAAGGCGCCGCGGCGCAAAGCTTTTTTTACTTCATCATTGGTGCTGGAAGTTTCTTCCAAATCCACCCACTGCCAATTTGCAAATTCTGCCATTCGTCTTCCCTAAAAAATCGTTACCAGCATCGCTTCGACGTCGTTCATCAGATATTTGGGGTTCAATATGGAAATAAGCACCAGAATCAGATTGACGGTTAAACATATATACACCCCTTTGTCGACGCGGTCAAAGGTATTCGTACGCGTATCGAAATATAATGCTTTGATAACATTCAGATAAGCGTAGACCAGCATCAGCACCGCCAGCAAAACGACAAAAATTGTCGTATAGGCGCCCTGAATGACCAAATTGTTGACTACCGAAAGTTTGCCCAGAAAACCCAGCATCGGCGGCGTCGAAATCAGCGAAATAAGAAAGACCAGAAAGCCGGCGGCAATGTAAGGGCGCACTTCAGACAGGCCGGATACACTTTCCAGTTCCATCAGATAAACGCCGCGGCTCCGCATGCCCAGAAACGAGGTGTATATGCCTGACATAGCCAGAACATAGACCAGCATATAGACAAAGCTGCTCAAAACCGAGTTGTCGTCAAAAGCGGCCAGGGACAAAGCGATGACGCCCAGATGATATAACGTGCTGAAACCGAACAGGCGGCGCATATTGGTTTCGGCATTGGCTCCGATGACGCCGAAACCGACCGAAAGCAGCGCAAAAGCAACAAGCACGGGCTTCAATACCGGCCAGACCGGAAAAAACGCATTCAGCACCACATCCGTCAGACAGGCGACGCAGGCAAACAGGGGAACAATGGTCAAAAAGCCGCTGACCGGCAATATCGCCACGCCGATAACGTCAATATACCAGAAATGAAACGGAACCAACCCCAGCATAAACAGCAGCGGCAGAAGAACCATTGCTGCGGCGGCATAGTCGGAATAAGACAATTGCGCCGTCCGGCTGAAATACTCATAAGCAGCGGCATATTCCAAACTGCCGGCACGCATAAAAATCAGAACGCAGCCGCAGGCAAAAAAAGCGGCAAACAACAAAGCGAAGCACAGAAAACGCCGGGCGGCATCACGTTTTTTCTTTTCTTCGTCATCGCCGAGGCGTATGAGACACCAGTTGAGCAGAAAAGCGCCCTGAAGCCCGACAAAGAGCGCCGCAAAGTTCAAAGCGGAGATTGCCAGCGACAGAAGCAGAACCTCCAGAAGCATGAGGCTGTAAAACGACCAGCTGGAATAGTTCTTGTTCAGAAACCATTTGCAGGACAAATATGCCCAGGCCAGCGTAAAAAGACAAATAATGATTTTAAACAGGCTGGTATAAGGGTTGTTTTCAAAAATCGGCGGCAGCCAGCTTCTGTTGTAAAAGACAACGGTTGTCAGCAGCGTAAAGGCCAGAAAAAACTTTCCCAGCGTATAAAAGGTTTTCGGCGTGTTTTCGCTCCGGAAAAGACGAACCAGCGCCATGACAAGCAAGCCGGCGGCCAACGAGATTTCGGGAAGAGCGGCAATATAATTGTGAATCATCAGTTTCCTCCCTTAACCACAAACCACAGCGGATTGACAAAAGTCAGCAGCAAAAAGCCGCAGACCAGCAGCAGAACGCCGTAAGCCCTGGCCGAGATGTCGGCGGCGCAGGGTTGTCGGGAACGACACAGCTGTTGTCTTTCAGGCGGTAGAGTTCCTGCAGCAGCGCCGCGGCAATCACAATCAGCGAAAAGACGACCAAACTGCCCATTTTAATATTTTTATCCAGCAAATCGGCGACCAAAACAAAATTGTTAAGAAACATCGAAGACAAAGGCATGCCCACTGCCGCCAGCACAAAAAACGAAAAAAACCAGCGACGCGCGCGGCAAGGCGCAGAGGATGCCGGCAGAGCCGATTTCCATACATTCCTGCTGTTTTTCCAAATGGTTGGAAAGCACCTCCAGACCGGCGGCGATAATCAGGAAAGAAAACAGGGAGTAACCGATGTTCTGCAAAACCATGTCCGTCGGCAGAAAAGCCGCCAGCAGGTATATGATATAGCCAACAGTCATAAAAGAAAAAATCTTGTACTGAATATCTTTGTTTATCAGTCCGATTAAGGCGATAAAAACCATTGAAATAACGCAGACAATTTCAAGAATTATCATAAAATATGACAGTACGCCCGGAACCGTCTTCGGCCAGAAGCGAACGAAACCGTAAACACCGGTCAGCGGTATGACGTTGGTAATGATGAAGACCAGCGGATTGCGCAAACCGGTGCTGATGGAAGAAATCCAGTAGTGAAACGGCCAAATCGGTATCCGGGACAGAAACGATACGAATATCGCGCCCCAGACGAAAATTTCCAGCCGCATGTTCAGGTTTACCTGGCTGACGGCATTCAGGGCAATATTGGCGCTCCGGTAATTGTACAAAATGACCGTGGCAAAGAACAAAAAGATGGCGCCAAGCAAATTATAGATAAAAAAGCGGGCCAGCACCCCCTGCTTTCTGATACCGCCGAACATGCCGATAATCATAAACAGCGGCAGCAGCATCGCTTCGAAGAAGATATAAAAGAGAAAATGTCCGCCGCGGCGAAAAAACCGGTAATCATGCTGACAAACATCAGGGAAAAAACCATCAGCGCCTTGCCGTCTTCTTTGTTGTGTCTGGCGCCGAACATACCGATCAAAACGGCGGCGTGCACGGCCGAAATAAGCAGCAGAGAGAAAACGTCCATTCCCAGAACGATGCTGATTTTCGGGTTTTCAAGCCATTCGTAGCGTTCAACCATCTGCAGCCCCGGCGCCGAAACGTCCAGCAGCGCAAACATCCGCCAAATGACCAGAAGATTGGTCATGATTGCAAAAACGCTGACATTGAAGACATTGCGCCCGTGCGTCTTCTCGTCGTCTTTGGCCGCCAGCGCAAACAACAGCCCGATAAAAGGAATGGCAATAATCGTCGACAGAAAGTTAAAAGAAGCAGCCATCAACCGTTCACCTTTACATAAACAGCCGCCGCCGCAATCAGCAAGCCGGCCGAAACATACAAAAGACTTCCCGCCCAGGTGCCGGTATGCATCCGGTCCAGAATGCGGACGAGCAGTGCCGTGCCTCCGCTCAGCGAAGACACTATCGTCCGTTCAATAATCAGAAAGTCGATGGTCAGCCACAAAATGCGGCCGAGAATTTTAACCGGCGCAACCAGCAGCGTTTCATACATATCGTCAAACCAATCGGCCTCCTGAACAGCTTCCGAATCATAAAGCCGCCTGAGCCGGCGCAGCGGGCCGGAAAACAAAACCAGCAGAAAGGCCGCATAAACATACCAGACGCCGGCATGATAAAATCCGCTCTGCCAAATCATGAAGACGACGGCCGCAGCAACAGGAAACAGAAAGAGCAGCGGCGGATTTTTCAGAAAAGCCCAAACCCGTTCGTCCGCATTCGTCTTTCCCAAAAATATCTGATACAAAACATGTGCCAGCGCCGTCAACAATACGACCGCAAAGACGTAAACCCACCGTTCGTTTTGCGGCGCGGCCGCCTCTGTTATTCCCTGAACCAAAGCAAACGTCAGCAGCAATGCAAGCACAAAAACCGTTTTCAACGGACGGGCAAAATCCCCCATGTTGGAAACAAAAAGTTCGTTTGAAGCCGAAACGGCGGTCATCATCCATAATATATTCAACAAACTGCCAGCCAACAAAAGCCCGGGCAGAAGCTTCAGCAGCGGATTCAGCCCCAGCGAGAGCAGTCCGACCATCAGCGCGTAGAACATCAGGTTAAAATAAAGCGCCTTATCCTTGAGATTATCAATGCTTATGGCGCCAACGAAAGCCCAAAGCAGCGTCAGGCCGCCAAAAAGCTCCAGCACCACCGGAGCATATGCGACGTTGCCCAGCAAAGGATAGGCTTTTATCAGCAGCAAAATGCCGATGAGCGGCGTTGCACAATAGGAAACGGAAAAAATACGGTAAAGCTCAGGCCGGCAAGATTAAGGAAGCCGCCCTGAAACAGAAACATTCCCGATTTGATAAAAGCGCAGAACAACAGAAGGCCGACGGTCAGTTCCGGATATTGTCCGGGCTGATGATAACCGGACAACGCCGACAGGCTGATGCTGCCGGTTTGCTTCCAGATTAAGGCAAAGAGGGTAAACAGTCCCATATCGGCCAGCAGATTGTAAAAAACATAGCGGCGCTTGCCTTCTATATCGTTAATCATAAACAGGCAGAGAACATCGGCAATGCAGACCGCGGTCAGCAGCTGCATGAAGTTTTGCGCGCAGATAACCAGAATAACCGCCGCCAAATTCAAAAGCAGCAGACCGTTGAGGCGCAGTTTATCGGCCTCGGCTTTATAAAAGGTATTGTAAAATACCGATATTCCCGTCAACAGAACGAAAGGAGCAGCCAAGCCGTAAACAGCCGCGTCAGTATTCAAATTGACATCTACCCGCATCAGAGACGTGTCTATCCAATGAAACGCGAATGTTTCAACGATGCCGAGCCGTCCGTTTTCCCAGAAATTGAAACCCAACAGCGCCAAAATGCCGAGCAGCAGAAAAGACCACAACCGTTCATAACGGGCTTTGGCTGCCGCCTCAGCGACAAAACCGGCGGCAATCAGACTGAAAAACAGGTGCAATCATTAAAAATCATCCATATAACGCTCAATTGCTGTCAATATAACAAAAAATAAGGGCATTTAAAGCCCTTATTTTACCTGCATTGTGTATAAGTAAGCGGCGTCAGGCGCTCTTGGCAGTTCCCAGAGATTCCAAACTGCGGACAATGCGCACCGGAACTTTGTATTCGCGCGCAACGTCGTCATCTTCAATCTCAACCATTAAAACTTCATCTACCGACTTAAGAGGCTGGCGAGCCGCCATATTAATGGCGTCAAGCAGAACCGCGCTCTCGCGGCTGCGGTAAAGCAGAGCCTGCGCGCCGCCGTCATAAACCAGACGCGGATTTTCCGGACCGCCTTCACGATACTTTATAATGATGAGAATTTCGCCGGCGCCGTTCTGTAAGATATCGTATCTGCCTTCCTGCTCTGAATTAATATCCTTAACCATATTTACCTCTAAACTCGTGTTTTATCAAAATTTAGGGGAATGCTAACATATAATTATTAACAAATAAACTACATTTTGAAATTTTTTAACTTTTTTTATTTTTTTTGTTGACTATAAATTTTTTATCGACTATGTATACTTCCGTTGTCGTAAACGACGGGTGCGTAGCTCAGCTGGTAGAGCATTTGACTTTTAATCAAAGGGTCTCGGGTCGAATCCCGACGCGCTCACCATTAGAAAAAGCTTCTGTTTTTACAGGAGCTTTTTTAATGACCTTATGTAGCACACTGCGCGATTTTAGACTTTTAGTCGCTTCTTTTTAGACTCTGGCTTATCCTGTTACCAAGTTCCTACATGATAACAGGATAATGCTTGGTTGGCTAGACTGCTTTCTTTATCAAATCCGAGCCAGCAGCAAGATTGTACATATCGCTGACATTTTCCGTCGGATTGGGCAATACGTCCATTGTTGAAGATGTATCTGTTCCAAAAGAGTTCATCGCCTGAATCAACCGGTTTGCCAAATCAACTGTCGTACCATCGGAAAATTCCAGCGTTTCAATTGATTTATAGTTAAAATGAGCATCAATAAGCATACCTTCATTTTCATTTCCACCTACAGTAATTTTTAGACTGTATCCATCGGAAGTAAACGACAGATCATCAAACGTTATTCCTTCACCAAAAACTATCTTATCCCGACCGGCATATTCTTCTATCGTATCCAGACCGTCGCCCAGATTCCATAAATAACTGTCATCCCCATTGCCACCAACCAAACGGTCATCTCCCTGTCCGCCGGAAATAATATCATTGCCGTCATCTCCATACAGGGTGTCATTTCCGGCTTCGCCATATATCGTATCATTGCCGGCACCACCATTAACCGTGTCGTTGCCTCCGGCCGCATAAACGGTATCCCCGTTGTCTGTCAGATTGATTTTGTCATCTTTGTCCGTTTGATGCAATGTCAGCGGTATATCCGTCAACATTACCTTGCTGCCATCCGCAAAATGCAGTTCTTCTATCTGATTTTCTCCTACATAGTTATGAAACTGACTGGTTATAATAATCCCCTGTGTTTTGTCGCCTTTCACATATATAGCCAATCCGGTGGCTAGTCCCGTCCCTCCACCGGAATACGCCTCAAAGCTCAAGTCGTCAAAAGTTATCCCTGCCCCAAAAACTATCTTATCCCGACCGGCATATTCTTCTATCGTATCCAGACCGTCGCCCAGATTCCATAAATAACTGTCATCCCCATTGCCACCAACCAAACGGTCATCTCCCTGTCCGCCGGAAATAATATCATTGCCGTCATCTCCATACAGGGTGTCATTTCCGGCTTCGCCATATATCGTATCATTGCCGGCACCACCATTTATCGTGTCATTGCCTCCTGCAGCATAAACGGTATCCCCGTTGTCTGTCAGACTGATTTTGTCATCTTTGTCCGTTTGATGCAATGTCAGCGGTATATCCGTTAACATTACCTTGCTGCCATCCGCAAAATGCAGTTCTTCTATCTGATTTTCTCCTACATAGTTATGAAACTGACTGGTTATAATAATCCCCTGTGTTTTGTCGCCTTTCACATATATGGCCAATCCGGTGGCTAGTCCCGTCCCTCCACCGGAATATGCCTCAAAGCTCAAGTCGTCAAAAGTTATCCCTGCCCCAAAAACTATCTTATCCCGACCGGCGTATTCTTCTATCGTATCCAGACCGTCGCCCAGATTCCATAAATAACTGTCATCCCCATTGCTACCAACCAAACGGTCATCTCCCTGTCCGCCGGAAATAATATCGTTGCCGGCATCGGCATACAGGGTGTCATTTCCGCCGTTTCCGATTAATACGTCATCTTTTGAGGTTCCGGACAAAGTATTGGCATTGTCATCGCCTTCGGCGATTGTTCCGCCGCCGGCGCTTGGGGTTATATTCCAGTGCTCGTCAATATAATTTTTATCCCAAACAGTTTCATCTTCATCAGAAAATTGTATTTTGTTGATTGCGGCGCTGGTTGTCGTTTGTTCGTCGAAATAACTGAGCACCCGCACGGAATCGACCGGCCGTAACGCATCAGGATAAGTTACTCTGACAATCAGGTCATATCCGTGACGCACCAAAGTGACATAAGAAGGCAAAATCCCCTCACCGAAACGGATAATATCCGGGTTTTCGTTTGAGACGTCATTATCCGTATTATCAATAGAATCGTTGCCACACCCGATGTCAAAGTGATAGATATCGGCTCCGTTCCCGCCAACCAGAAAATCATCGCCATTGCCGCCAACAATCAAGTCGTTACCGTCATAACCATAGATATAGTCATTGCCAGCGTATCCATTGAGATAATTGTCATCGTCCGTGCCATAAAGTCTTTCTGACAGGGAAGTTCCCTGACTGCCGAAGTTTCCAAAATTCAGCAAATCGGCCTCAAACGCCGAACCGGAAGAACTGCCGGCGGCAACAGCGTCAATAACCTGCTCAGAAAAGCTGTCATAGCTTTTTATCATGGCATTAATGTCTTCAAGCAATGCCAAACTTTCCGTTCCGGCCGCCGTATACAGGTTTTGCAAAATCGGCAGGGCGGAACTGATGTCGACTGTCCAGCTCTGCGAAATGCCGTCATAAACCAATTTTATGTTATCCATCAGATTTTTATAATGGCTTTGAGCGTTAAGCTGATTTCCGGCATAATCTTTTAATTCTTCGAATGCCTGCAGGATATAAGGCGCCGCTTTGCCATGCGGGTTTGAATCTTTTTCACCCCAGCACCAGACGCCGACATAATCCTCGCCCAAAAACTCTTCCAGAGCTTCCAACTTACGTGAATCGCCCAAAACGTTATCATAGACCTGCGTTGGGTTTCGTCCGTCGGGATCCATATCCTCAACCCCTGCCCAATGATAAATCAGATTGGTTAAAATCGTATCGCGGGCGGCAAGATCTGTTTCGGCCATATACTGCTGAACCAACGTTTTAAGCTCACCGCTTTCATCAAGTGCCATTGCCATATGCAAATCGTGCACATTGCCAAAACCTTTGATATTGGGTAAAGCTGCTATATTTTCGGGTATGACGACATCTGTCGTATCTATCGTATCCGCCATATCAGCATCAAACCAGACATCGTGAACCGAACCGGTTGAACCGTCTGTTTTGATGAATGTGCCGGTTTGATTATGTTGGTTGCCGTTTTCATCTGTTGTTGTTGAATTTTCATAATCCAGATTAATTCCCGATACATTGGCCTGCTCTAATGTGAGCAACTCCCCCTCATCAACGAGGCCGTTGCTATTTGCGTCTTTCCAGACTTTAACCTGATTCCATGCCGTATCTGAACTGTTAAAGATACCATCGTTGTTAGAATCCAAATCTTTAAGTGCCTCGAAGCCATTGGCTGCTTTCTCCCCTGACGAAAGAACGGAGTTATTTCCAAACAACTCCGTTCCATCATCAATCTGTCCATTATTGTTCAAATCCCGAACCAGTAAACCGTCATCTTTACCCACCCAGCCGCTGTTTTCTGCAAAACCATTGTCATCGTGGTCAAAATAAACATTGCTGTTTGTTCCGATTGTTTCTACGCCGTCTCCGTCTAAATCTAATATCAATGGTGAACGTGTATTGGCCGCCGTCGTGAAACCTTCCCTGATTGGAGAACCATCTATATTTATAAATTGGTAAATTAACGTCATCGGAAGCGGCGTAAATGTTGCTATTCCCATTATCAGACTATTCAGTAATTCTTCATTGTTTGCGTCATACATAAGATTTCCTGATAAAAACGACTGCAATATCTGTAAATATTGTTCTGATATGTAGGGTTCTTCTTCCGTCAATATATCTTCAACTTTTCCCTGCAGGCTTAATATTTCCACTATATTATTTATAAATTTTAGCTTCTGTGCCTGTTCATAACTACCTGCATTGATATAATCTCCATCCTTGCCATAAAAATTTCCAGACAATCCATCAAATACTCCTCCATTTTCATATCCTGGAATATACTCCTTTGCCCAATATTGAGTCGCAGTATTGCATACTCGCGGGTCAAAAAAAGCATTATAATCTAGATCAATCTTATTGGTTAAAGCGGCCTCCAATTTTATTTTATTGAAAGCTTCTAGAGCAGTTGTTCCAGTAAGAATGTCCTTTGCTTCTGGTTTTCCTGTAGCAATATCTTCTTCACTTAGAGTTGTATCCCAGTATATCATTTGTCCATTGTTATTGATTATTGTATATACAGATGACTCTTTAATATTTATAGTTGCACTTTCTGTGTCTTCTGTAGAAAAATCAATTGAATACATCTTTTTGTTGCCGCTGTCATCAACTACAATTAAATCATATCCTGAATGTCGATAAGTACCTAATAAAGGAATATCTACATCAGATGCATGAATTCTTAAAGTATACTCAGTCATGTTTTTCTCCTTATTAAAGATATGTTACAGGATGGTTACTTTATAAAAAATTGTGGAAAAAAGAACGGAAATACAACCATATTTATTGTAGTTAGTATTATTATTACTGATAGTTTTGACTTCGTTATTTTTTGAGAATTTTTTATTTTAGAATTAAAGAAAAAAAATATTATTAACCAAAATCCTAAAATCGTTTGGTTGATAGTTGCATAAGGATTATCAAATAATATATTTCCACCAACATAGGATATGTAAAAAAAAGATAAATTATTAGGGATTTGCTTGAACGGAAAAAAATCATATGATTTTAATATTAAAAATAAAAACATAATTCCCATAAAAATACTTATTACATTAATTAATTTATTTATAGATATATTTTTAATTACATAGAATATACCTAAGCCATTTAATATAAAAAGAAAAACTAAATTTCGGTATAGAGAGGCTACACCATCCCTATAGATATAAAGATTTAGAAGAGATTTTGGTTCTTTTGTTTTTTCTACATATTGGCAGATAAGATGAAAGGAAGTTAAACTTCCCCAAATTGTGAAAATAAAAAGAGCCAAATAAAAAATCGCACTTTTAGGATGTTTACACATATTGTTCCAAATCTTTTGGACTACAATTGATAATTTGTCATTAATCATTTCTAAACCTCAATTATCTTTTCCATTTCCATACAACAAAACCTTTGCCAGACGAACGGACAAAGGTTTGATGATATTATTCAAAAAGAAAAACTGTTCTAAAGGACGGAAGGGGCTGTTCTTTAATAACATCAATCTCTCCTCTAAGTTTTATATTTTGATGTTATCACCCATACGTTTAATGTCAAAATAAAACTTTAGATTGTGAATAAAATATTTTATCAGGCCGCCATATCAGCATCAAACCAGACATCGTGAACCGAACCGGTTGAACCGTCTGTTTTGATGAATGTGCCGGTTTGATTATGTTGGTTGCCGTTTTCATCTGTTGTTGTTGAATTTTCATAATCCAGATTAATTCCCGATACATTGGCCTGCTCTAATGTGAGCAATTCCCCCTCATCAACGAGGCCGTTGCTATTTGCGTCTTTCCAGACTTTAACCTGATTCCATGCCGTATCTGAACTGTTAAAGATACCATCGTTATTAGAATCCAAATCTTTAAGTGCCTCGAAGCCATTGGCTGCTTTCTCCCCTGACGAAAGAACGGAGTTATTTCCAAACAACTCCGTTCCATCATCAATCTGCCCATTTCCGTTGATATCTCTCACCAGCAAACCGTCATCTTTGCTCACCCAAGCAGTATTCTCAGCAAAACCATTACCATCATGATCAAAATAAACATTGCCGTTTGTTCCAACAGTCTCAACACCGTCTCCATCCAAATCCACAACTAACGGCGAACGCGTCTCCTCCCCCGTGTTAATTAGCTCTTTTATTGAAGTATTTATTTCTTCATATGTATTTTTTGAACCAAAAAGATTAATTGGCATACTATGTATAATAAAAAAATCCTCCCATGTATCTGATAAAATCGGTAAATCTTCAATTCCTATTTCTTTGAGAATTTCATTTGCGATTTCTGGATTAGTTTCCATCAACTCTTCTAGAATCTCTAAAAGCCAAGGATTGCTCCCAAATAACATTGTACATAAAGTATTTCTATCTATGTTATAATCTATAACAGCTTTGTCTACCTGCTCATAGAATTGTTTTTCATATTCAATTAGTTTGTTTAATTTTTCTGCGAAATTATCATTTAAAAAAGCATCTATTACAGCCTGTTTTTCTGCAGGATCAGATGTATCAATCTGAAAAGGCAAGCCTTCAAAAAAGCGCCGTTTGGCAATGCCATCATCTTTATCCTTGTTCGTATTACAGGCAACTTCATACCATAAGTCTAATTTTGCGGCAGCTCGACTAGCGTCATCTGTTGCATTTACATAATTGTCAATGGCCGTTCTCGTCCCACTCCCAATGGCTCCTTTCCCTCCATTATACACTATTGACGCAATAGATGTTTGTTCTTCTATGGATAACTTGTCCCAATTATTCAGTCCTCCATCATTTACAGCGTCTTTAGCATCTTTAATATATCGTTGCTTAATTTAATATCGGTTCCATTCCAAGCATTATTTTTAAAATCATCACTGCTTGAAAATCCACCGTATTTGGCCATTTCTTGTGCTAGAATTTCAGCGTTGCTTAATTGACCAGGAGTTTTGAAAGGATTGACTTTAGAGGTATCACCATTCAGGGCTGCCATTGCATCATTTAAAGCACTTATTACATCTGCTCTCTTTTGTTCATTATTCTCTCCCGGAAGAAAAGTTTCTAGTCGTTTACCCAAGTTATCTATTTGTGTATACTTACCATCCTCGCCCTTTTGCAGCAAAGCCATTCCTACGCCAATAGTAGGAATTCCTTTGGAATCTTTATAGATAGTCTGGACGAAACCTTCTGTTTTTAATAAAGAATCATACAATGTATCATTTAATGTTTCAGACATGTTTTTCTCCTTTGGCTAAAAATTGCAATATATATCATTTGATATGTTGGATATTGGGTTTAGTACCCATTTACAGTTTTTTCCCCTGTTATACTTACTGATGATAAGATATTCGCTTCCTTGCTTTCCTATAAATGTATAAAGATGTCCGCCCCCATGAGAATATGTTTTGTTTACTTCACATGTTTGCGGATTTATCATTCTGAAACTAAAGGGAGATGATCCGCCTATTTGACTCTCTTTTTCCAGTCTTTCTCCCCCTAAAATTCCCATATTTTCAGATATTGGCAAATAAACAAGATTAAAAGCCAAGATAGACTTTCTTAATGGATATTTAGGATAAAGTACTAGTTTCTCATACTGTTCTCGTGTACAATGAAGAGGTATCTTATCTATCATTTCTTCCGGTGTAACAGCTCGTATTGTTGGCATTAACATTATTTGTTTTGCATCCTCTTTTAGAGCAGTAAGAAAATCTATACACTTTCTTTTAGGTGTATCTATATAAGCACAATCATTTACATTTTGTTCGATATCTATCTTTTTGAGGTATTCTTTAAACTCATTAAAAAGAGCTGCTTCATCAATATTTTTTGGAGGGTAGGCTGTTATTTCATCAGGAAAATTTTCTATTTTATATTTGTCTTTTCCTTCAATACTATCGTTCTCGCCATAGGTAGCTCCAATTAAAATCCTATGTTCACTTTGCCAAAAATAGGCCATTCTTGTTGCCCAAAGACGAGTATTACGCCCCTTTTTGCAATAAATTTTCTCATGTTTGGGTAATTCTGGGTATATTTGGCATTGGGGTGTGACATAATATTCTTTTCCATCTCTGGAAATAAATTTACGAACATAAGTGTCTGAATACTCATAGCAATCACGAAAAAAGTCATAATTCTCTCTTTTAGTCCATGCTGTTAAATTATCTATTCTGGTCTGATAAGCTCGTTTTAAGCAGTTAATTTTATATTTATTGTTGGTATTCATACAACTGAGCTTCCCTCTGTAACTCAGCCAGTCTTGTTGTTTCGTTTTTAATTTATCTCGATAAAAATCATCGTCTAACGTTTTCATAAAAGCATGATAACTATTGTTCATCTCTACATCTAATTTTGCTAATTTATCATCAGAGCAGATAAGCCTCTCAACCTCTGTTGAGGCCTTATTACAATCAAAACTTGGAGAAGTTTTTGCTGATATTTCTGTAGAAAACATTAACAAACTAG